>Ga0099826_10002498_pt1 | contig 11898 bp, 11 predicted proteins | sample Mtrugardesep15_FD_76830 | JGI IMG/M metagenome (GOLD analysis project Ga0099826, IMG submission 76830) | Root nodule microbial communities of legume samples collected from California, USA - M. trunc garden sep15 | ecosystem: Host-associated > Plants > Roots > Nodule | place: USA: California...
CAGTTACCAAACAGGTCTTTTTTAGTCATACAAGCTTATCAGCCATAAGCTAGCTTCTTGGTCTTACCAAACAGACCCTATACGGTTTACTTTCCTTTCCTCTTACTTTTCTGTAACCTTTAAAGTATCCCGTGTTCAACAAATTTAAAAGCATACACCATCATATATGATTCATAGCTAAATAAGGGAATTAAAATTTATTTACACAATGTCAGACAAGTGGTGGTGTGGTATCATGCTCTTTCAAAACCAACAAATCAGTAATAAGTTTGAATGTATGTTTAGTCCCTGCAAGTATATCATTTTTTGTTTTTAGTCCTTGCAAATGTATAATTTTTTGCTTTTGGTCCTTGTTTTGTTTTAGTCCCTACAAAATTTATTCATATTGGAACCGGATGCTGTAATATGCAGAATATTTGGTTTTAATTCCTCAAAATAAGAACTAAAATGAATATTGCGACCAATTTCAACATGAACCAACTTTTCAAGGACCAAAATAAAACACCAGGGACCAAAAGCAAAAAATAGTATATTTGCAAGCACTAGAAACAAATATATATATATCACAGGAACTTAAAACAAAAAATGATATATTTGCAAGGACTAAATGCATATTTAAACCGTAGTACTAAATACTGTGATGAAATACAGCATGAGAAGAAATCTGAATTATTCTCATTGACTTCAAATTAATAGCACTCAACATCATATAATATACGTTATTCACAGGAAAAAAAAACTAATCAGTCAAAATTATGTACAAGGAATAGGAATTAGTTCTTAGTTATCTGTTAACACTTGAGAGCTAGTTAAGCCCTGTTAGGTGTTTAACAAAATCAATGTGATAATGTATTATCTTTAACAAGAAAGAATTATTTGATACATTTTCAATTTATCTTCACTTCCTCTCTTTTTTCTCCATCTATTCTTTCTTTTCCCTTCTTCAATTTTTGCTTAGATACCTTTATCCAGAAATAAATCCAAAATAACTGCCTAAACAAACATCAGAGGACCTTCCAACTGTTTCTCTTAATCCATTTACAACATTTTACGACATTTATATATCCTCAACGTAACCTAGGTTATTCAAGTCAGTAACAACTATTATGAAATAACCTATCCTGATTGTTTAGGTCAATAACTACCATAACAGAATGGATTACAGCCCTGTCAACTTCCTTTTAGATAAATGAAGATGCAATGACAAAATGTATATTGCCAGGACAAAAATACAGTTAACCAGAAAAGAATAAGCTTTTCAATTCAAAGGGCTGCAGATAAGTACTCTAGAACAGATGGATGGCTACAATTTGATGAAGCTGAATTACAGCAAGGAAGAAACTTTATGGAAAGGAATGTCATGTGGCATATGATGCTGTTAATTTGTCCTACCCTCATAAACAACACACAACAACATCCAAATAATTCTAATTACACCTCTACAACAACAGCTAGCAAGGCCACCGTCTATCCCAAAAAAAAAAACCAGCATGGCCACCACAACCACAGTAACTAACAACTATACTAATGGACCCAGAACTCATCAAGAGGACCCAGGATCTCAGCTTATTCATTTCAACACACGCGCGCGCACATACACACACACACACAAAAAAAAAAGAGAAAACGGTTTTATTATCCCACTTAATCAGTATCAACAATAGTATTCGGCAGGATGATCATTGTTTGGAATCTGACCAAACCCTTCAACTTTTCCCAATAAGGAATGGAAGTCATGGAAAAAACATTATTATACCAACCAACACAAGAGACAAAGATATCAGCTTCAGCAATGAATGCACCCAAAAGTTTATTGAGTTTCTTCCGCTGAAGAACTGATTAGAAAAGGAAAAAACTTAGTTATGCATGTGAAATGACAGGGTTGTGTGTCAGGTGTGGGATTTTGTTGGAAAATAACAGAGTTTTTATAGAGAATTGGTGGTGTAATAGGACACTGAATTTGGTGCTGTAATGGGACACTGAATTTGAATGAGGTATTTTCCTTAAAATGCATTTGGACTATCTTGGTTGAATCAAATACATTATACGTAATTTAAATATAAAGGTTTAGTGTTTATAGGCCTTACTTAAGTAACTTGATGTTTATGCATACATGTGTTGCTCCTGATATGAAAAGAAATGGGTAAGGGAGAAAAGGACTTAAATGAAGAATCTATAAGAAATTTGATGTAAGGGTTTGATTTTGAGACATAGTATCTGAAATGGGAATAGGATGTGACACAATAGATGTTGAAGTAACCCACGTATTTCCTAGAGGATTCATAAGACTGGTAGGAACCCAGGTATTTCCTACTTTCCTTAGGAGATTATTTGACCATATTAACTGGGAAAGTTTTAATCAGAAAACTAAGTTATAAACCAGGAATATCTAAATGAAAATAATATGAAGCTTTGAGGGAAGTAGTTCCTCCAACACAACAGAGAAGGAGCACTCATTCATGCATAGGTAATTTATAAATAAAAACCAAATACATACCATGGTAATTTCGTCAGGTTTAAAACCTGCTGTCTTCATTGAATCAAACATCAATAAAGCCTGTCTGCCAAATCCATGCCTAGCATAACCAGCTAACATTGTGTTCCAAGAGATGATATCTTTCAATTGTATTCTTTCAAACACATCATAGGCTTCACCTATGCTTCCACATTTACAATACATTTCAAGGAGTGCATTTCCCACCAAGCACCCATTGTAATACCCTGTCTTCACCGCCTGTCCATGAACTTGTTTCCCTAACACCAAAGCAGCCATACCAGCACATGTGCTCAAAGCACAACAAAAGGTAGATCTATTTAAACTTTTGCCGTCCCTTTTCATCTTCACCAGCATGTCCATAGCTTCTTCATAATGACCAGTCTGAGCATAACCAGCAATAATTGCCGCCCAAGATACACAATCACGCTGAGCCATCATGTCAAACAATTTCCTAGCTTGAGCAATATCTCCGTTCTGACCATAGCCGCTGATCATGGTATTCCATGAACCTACATTCCGACAAGGCATTGCCTCAAACAATTCCCTTGCCATATCCATTTTCTTGTATTGCACATATCCCGCAATCATCACATTGTATGCCATCTCTCTTTTTCCCGGCATTGTATTGAAAACTCTTCTCGCTTCATCCAACATTCCACTCTGCACATATGCAAACACCATTGCTGTCCACGTGAAAACATCCCGCACCGGAGACTCCTCAAACAATCTCCTAGCTTGTAACAAATCTCCATCCCGGGCATAACCGGAAATCATGGTATTCCAAGAGATTACATCCCTAACAGGCATACGATCAAACAGTCTCCTAGCATCACCCAACATCTTCCTCTTCACATACCCACCCATCAAACAATTCCACGAAATCAATTCCCAATCAACCTTCAACTCAAACAATTGACGAGCCTCCTCAAGTCTCCCATTCTGAACATACACTGCAAGCAATCCATTCCAAGAGATGGAATCCTTGTAAGGCATGTTATCAAAAAGTAGTTTAGCCTCATCAACGCAACCACTGCGAACATAACCAGACAACATGACATTCCATGAAACAAGATCCTTTTGAGGCATTAAATCAAACAAGTTTCGTGCATCAATGAGTCTGTGATTTTTGACATAGCCAGTAAGCATTAAGTTCCAGGAAAACAAGTTCCTGTAAGGCATGGAGTCGAAGACACGGAGAGCCAAGTGGCAATGGCCATTGCGCATGTGAGTGGAAATGGAATTGGTACATTTCACAATGTATGGGTCTCTTCTTGCTTTCTGAACTTGAAAATTGAAGTTATGTAAATGTCTCCCTCTCATATTATAGTTCGCGTGCATTGTTTGAAGGAGTCGCAAGGCACTATAACTTTGGAATTTTCTCGTCACCGCGATCATTCCTCCAAAAGCTGCGATTTTTTTACTAGAACTGGAACGTAACAAGTTCATTTCATGTCTTCATAATAAAAGATGATATATGCTTGTGAATGTGGGAACAAGAGCATCACATTCACATTCACAATGTCGTCGTGGCTAATAAATGAACAACACTATTTTAAGGTTTTAAACAAAATTGATATTTGACAACTTATTTTTTTAAGGAAGGAATTTAACCAGCAACTCTTACTTGTCACTAAAAGTTGTTTAAAATTAGTTGTTAAAATAACATTCCTCAATTTTAAAATAGCACCAAAATTAAAATTGATTTGAATTTACTACATATCATATCATTTGCTTACTGGCAAGTTCAATAGACACATGTGAAACTCATGTTACCAATAAATTGATTGTAAGTCTCATTCCTCGCTTCCTTTGTTTGTTGTAACCCTTTATACCAAGAACTCACACACATACTATACCATATCATCCTTACTTCTGAAAGATTGTCATATCAACGATACACTCGAACGCCCCCACTTCAGACCTATGATATCAATAACGATCTCATTTAGATTAAATGAAGTGATGATGGAGGGAGCGGTTACATGGTTTAAATTGTTTTCTTCCATATTGCTATGGGCACACCCCCTCTTGATGGGAGGGTGGGATTAACGTAGTTGGTCCAATACTAAATTTAGCCAATTCATCAGGTCTTAAATTGTGAATGTAACGGTTTGAATCGTCAAAAACATCAATAGACATCAGATTTATTATGTGTACACAACTTTAATTATATAGTCAAGATTCTTTTCAAATGCGAATACTTGACTCATCATCTACCCCATTAGATCCTCTTTGACCATTATCTATTGCTGATTAATATTAGTAATTGTTTTTTTACGGTAATTATTAGTAATTGTTTTTTTTTTAAGTCTTAAGAAGATAAGAATGAAGTACTATAAGGTTGGGAGCGGGAAAAAAATTGAAGAGAAAGGTTGACGTGGTGAGTCAGCAAGAACCTTGTGGTTTTTTGATTTAAAATAGAGTTGCAAGTCATAATTAACCCCACCCACCAAATCAATGCTTGCAACTCTCTTTTGTTTTTGTCTTCTCTTTCATCCTAAATTCAAATTTCAAACTTGAGAAACATGGGTTGCGTGTCTTCACATCTGTTGAACCACGAAGACGAGTTCGGCACCTCAGCACTCGGTGTCGGCCACCACATCGTCTCTTTAACTTCCACCACTTATGGCCTTCTCAACACCCTCGATCCACCCACTCCTCCACCACCTTCTCGTTTCACTCTCAAACCCCTCCGCTCCGAACCACCTGAAATCATTAACTCTTGGGAACTCATGGAAGGCCTCGACACCGAAAGCTTCCGCTTCTCTCCCCTAATTCTTCCAAAACCATCCAACAAAGAAAACACCGACCCAAACCTAAACCTAAACCCTGTTTTGAAAAAACCCGGTTCAACTCTTTCGGACCGGTTTGAGAGGATATGTCCACCGAACGGAGGAGAGAAGAAAGTGGTGATCTATACAACAACGTTGAGAGGTGTTCGGAGGACATTTGAGGCTTGCAATGCGGTGAGAGCTGCTTTTGATGCATTTGGTGTACAAATCTGCGAGCGTGACGTTTCGATGGATAGTGGGTTTAAAGAAGAACTGAGGGAGCTCCTAAAGGGGAAGGAGAAAGAGAAGACGACGGTGGTTCCACCGAGAGTTTTTGTGAAGGGATATTATATCGGTGGTGCTGAAGAAATGTTGAAGGTTGTGGAAGAGGGTTTGTTGGGTGAGGTTCTTCAGGGTTTGCCAAGAAAAGCTGTTGGTGGAGGTGTTTGTGAGGGTTGTGGTGATATGAGATTCTTGCCTTGTTTTCGATGTAATGGAAGCTGTAAGATGGTGAATAAACAGAAACAGGGGAACACTGTTGTTGTTAAGTGTAGTGACTGTAATGAAAATGGGTTAGTTCTGTGCCCACTTTGTAGTTAGCTCATCATGCTTGTAGTAACTGTTCGCTAAATCTTACTGAAAGTGATCCTTGTGCACTGTTAGTAGTCCTTAATTTGAATGTAGAATGTGGCATTTCCGATAACAAACAAACAATTTCTTTGCTTCAATCGATAGCTAGTTTGTTATATGTCAATGATAGACTCTTACTATATGTAATTGTGAACACCCATTATTAGCAGAAAACATCTTATGTCACAAGTTTGGAGATTTGTGTGTTTCCTTTATGTGGAGAAAAATCCAATTTATGTTCATGATCACAGCTTCTTCATTGTTGAATGGAGGTTGGTTAAGGTTAACTATAATGTTAGCAAGGACTGAACAGATTATAATCTTGTTCATCCTTCACACAAATAGACTATATCTAATTAAGCTCAAGGCACACTGTCATTCCTGATGAGTAGCTTGAATTTTGATGAATGATGATTGGTGATCTTGAAGGAAACTTATATTGGTCATATGAACTGAAACATACATCAATATCACACACAAGTTAATAATAAAAATCAATGATATCATTTGATTCGTATTCCTGCTAAGTAGTCTAGTGTTTATGTAATACTCCTGTCACCTTTTGCATTGGATTGCTTATTCAAATGCTTTATGTGGGGCTTCTTCAACATCTAATAAAAGCACACGCAAGAATGTGCATAATATGCTTTATGTTTTAACTCTTGGTTCCAATTTTCTTGATACATACTTCCTTCTGAGTACTTTGAACCAAGAGACTTGAACACAAAGAATGCTTTCTATTTAAAATAACAAGCGTATCCGTTAGAACTTGGAAAAATATAATAACACTTATAACAAAAATCACACAAAACAGGACAGAAAAACTTGAATTGTGTGTGGTTTTGCAATACTAGAATTTTGTTTATAGATCGTAATTTCGTTGATGAATGATTACTTGTGTTCATAATATACATCAGTAATTTTTTTTTTTTTTATTATGTCAATGTTTCTAAAAAGAAACCATGCTTATGATTTCCCAAAAGATGTCATGTTGTATGACATAGTTCAGAATATAAAACTCAGGAGATTTTCTCCCCCTTTTTTACAACTTAGAAAGAAAAAGAGGAGTCAATTGCATTTCACCTAGTGACAAAAGACATTGAAGTAAGTTTATAAAAAATAAATAAGTCTTATTCCTTTATCTGTACTCAAGAGAGTGGGTACCGTAGATATGACAGATACAAGAATGAAATTACAAGTGGCTGTAAATCTATCAAATGCCCCGCTGGAATAGCAAAAGACATTTTGGTGAATGTCGACAAATTCCTCTTCCCAGTTGATATTGAGAAGACTACTTATGAAGACTGCTCAAATGATGGATGATGATAAAATGAAGATGAGAGTAGAAGATGAAGAAATTGGTTTCAATTTATTTGAAGCAATGAAGCATTATGAAGATAATGGAGTATGTTTCAAGATATATGGATACCATTGATGAATCCATTCTTCAGGTGAAAGGATCAATTGCAACAAACAACTCTTTAGAAAGGGCTTTTATGCAATCATCATGGAGTACAACTAGAAAAGAAGAAAATGATTCATGCTTCATAGCTTGATGCTTGAAAATGGTATTGACAACAAAGGAAGAAAATGTTGAAGAATTGAAAAAATAGCCTAACATGAGGATGCAGCACGAAAGTGTTATTTCCGCTTTTAAAATATTTCAATCTAGAAGAAGTTAAAAATAAATCACTCATCATTACATGTTCTTTGTCATACCAAAAAGAACAAAGGGTCAAAGGCTAATTGAAGTGTTGAAGAGGAACAAGAAAGGAATATATCGGTCACTTTTCGACCTGAATGTTATAAGTCCATCTTACTGTATGCATAAAATCACGATGGAATACAACTTCAAACCTATTGCTGAATCTTAGTAGCAGCGCGGACTAAACCATACAACGAAAGAAGTAGTAAAAATATTATAAGCTGGTAAGTCTGCTACAAGTTGTTCCAAAGGAAGGTGAAATGACAGTAATACAAAAACTGAATTGATACCGACCAGAACTGTCACTATAAGGACTAGTTGAGAAAAATGAGTTGTCAAAAGAGGAGAATGTAATGTTTATGGTGGGGTTAGGACTGAGACATCTCGTTCCTATTTCCCTCGCCCCCTTCTAAGGTGCTCTTAAGATCTCTTTATTGGATCTAATTAATTATGTTAACAACCAAAGTAATATGGTGCTATATGTTTAAGTCTCAAGAAAATTATTCAGCTACCATTTTTCAATTAGTATATGATTGAAAAGTAAGTAAAAGTTAAAGGGAACTCTTTGAGTAAGAAACTAGTTTTATGGATTGGTATCATGTTTCTGGTAGGAACTCTCTTGAATTATGTGCACTAGTTAGATGATGTTACAGGAGTATCGAGTATATCTAAATTTAGCACTAATTAGTAGTTGGACCATATTTCTTCAGCTGCTGGCTTCAGTAGCGTCATAAAAGTTAATCATTAATATTATTATTTTTGCTCCAAAGAGTTGTATGAGAGGGACACCACCACTTCTGATGATCCAAACAAATATATCCATGAAAGAGCTCTATACATTACATCGAAAAGACTTTTACCATGCTTGATGTTTCTTATCATCGTGGTGGAGGAGCTGGCAGCTGCAATCGTTCATATAACTAAACAGAAAAAGATAAAATTGTGACCAAACAGTTTAACTTTTTCATGTGTCGAGACAAACCTTTGAACAGCCTCGGTTCTAATACGATGTTTACTTAAAATTTATTAGACTGTGGATGAGAATAAATTTCCTTCAAATATATGAGATATGTTTCGTTAGGAAATATTATTTTAAGAGAGAAACTTTTGTATAGTTGTTAGACATAAAATTTGCTCTTAACTGCAACAGAAAACGCCATACTCAATGTGAAAGATTCGTGTATTATTTTGTAACAACATCTTCCTTTCAGAAGTACTCCTAGTAACTTGAAAGCTCTGAAAAAAATTCTGAAAATTAAAAGATTTTATTTTTATAAAAAGATGCTTAAACTATAACACGATACCCTCCCCCAAATTTGGACCCGAAAAGAAAAGTAACTTTAACATAAAAGAAAAAGTATCGTGTTCATGCACTAACAGGTTAATCATCGAAATTAAAGTTTCATAATAATCGAAATAGTGTCAGCCTTTTGCTACCATAAGTCTTCTAAGCAGCTTTATTAGACTGCAAAGCGTGCCCCTCCTCCAACTAACAGTTCAGACCTCAAAACCAACTCGAGAGAATGTAAAACAAACCAATAAATATAGTTTCGTATAAAAAATGTTTCATGAATATCAATTTTCCCTACAATGCATACATCTAATAATCACATAAATTTATAGTTAATTCTGTTGCACACGTCACTTATTTAGACCACGCTGAAAAATAGTGAAGTTGTGTTCAAAGATTACAAAAAGACGTCGTATATAAGCGGAATATCCAAAATAAACACCATAAAAAACATATATGCACCTAACGAAACCCTACCTTCAACACCCATGAAGACAACACCACCCAATAAACTTCACCTTCTAAATCAAACTCCATCGTGAACTACCGCTGAAAAATGATATCCATAACCTCACATTGTCACTACTCCCTCCAAAAAAACACCCCTCTAAATCAAACAACTTGTATGTATCACCATAGCTGAGACACACCAGAAAAGGTCCTATACTAATACTCATTCAGCTTCCACCACCTCTCATCCTTCGGTCCACCGAAAGAACACCAAATTAGCCCAAATCAAAACTTGAATCCATGAACTGATTCCCGATCTCGAATCAAAAGTGATCGGCCAACCAGACTCCAAAACCAAATTAGAAGGGTACCCCTCACCCCTATCCACCCGAGGAACACCATAACCAGCCAAACAAAAGCAACCGGCCCACCAGAATCCAGATTACAAAATTGTAAGGCATTGCACATGATGTGAGGTGATGCAAACATAAAGCAAATCAGAAAGGACCAAGGTTCAGCTCAAAGGACCCGCACACACTAGGCACCCAAAACACCAAAACAACTCAAAACGCACCGGAGCTAACGACGACAAATATGGACCCAAAGACAGAGACGCCATACAACAAAAACACCAAGAACTCACCACCCACAAAGACACCACTAATACTACCATCTCCTTACCTAAATAACGTATACCACCCCCTCATAAACAACTTATGTCTACTAAGCTTTTCAATACCAAATCCAAGTCCACTTTATCCACGACCACCCCACTCAAACCACCAACTTCAGCACCACCATTGTAACCACCACGAATCACCACAACCAACACCGCTAGAGATCCACAAGATCGAAAACAGCTCCAAGCATCACCGCAACTGTAAACCATCACCATCACCTCCTGTCACCGCCAACCCCATGACCACCACCACAACATCACCACCCTCACCTCCTCACACCACCGACCTTCATCACTATGACACCTCCTCACACCACCAAAAACGTGGCCAAATCATGTCTTAGAATTAACCATATTTTTTAATGTGATAAATAGATGTCTTAGATGTTGGAAAAAATAAATGTCTAAATATCATTAGCCGTTTGTTATATTTTATCTCATCTCTTACGTCATTTTGATATTGAATCGATAAACATAACAGTTCCTTCCATGAACCATTTCTTACCTCAATTACCATTCACCGTTACACTTTTTTGTTGTACCAAAACATGAACCAAAGAAAAAACAAAAAGCTCAAGGCTAGCCATCATGGGTGTTGGATATATTATCATATAGTATACTGATCAAATGACATTGGAAACAGCTGGCTTTTTCATTTGCCTCTTTTTGGCCGGGCATCAATTGGGATTAGGATTGGGAATAGTGATTATAGAGGAGAAAAGCTACATTTTTATTCATTCAACATGAAAGGGTGAAATGGATTTTATCATTTTAATCCGTTGGTTAAAACTGTCAAAAATACACTCTTCTCGTTAAAATTTGCTGGTGGTGATTTTTTTTGCTTTATTTGTTATTTCTTCATAACTTTTTTATTTATTTCTCTCTTGTTACAACACTATTTTTTTACATTTTAGTGTTCACCTATATGTTACCATCTTGCACTACTTTGAACATGTTTTTACTTTTCAAATATATTTTATTTACGGGTTGTGGGTGGGGACATAATTATGCATCAGAGACGCTCAAATGCATAAAATATTGGAGAGCAGGCTAATAATGTTATTATACTAAATTGGAACTTTAGAATTAACAGAAGCGATTACTAAAGTAACAATCTGCTTTGTAAACTGAGCCATTGAATCTAAACATCACAGTTAATTTCATGGATATTGGAAAATTTTCCGGATTTCATGTTACATTTTCATGATTAAATTAGCAAGGACATAGCTACCAAATTATACTTATTACATTAGGATTATTAGTATATAATAGACATATTCTCAAATTTCAATGGAATTGCTTAACTTAGAGCATGTTTGTTTTGGTTTTTCAGCATCAAGAATCACTTCTACAAACTTCAAAAGTGAAAAATTGAGTTTTCAATGGTGTTTGGTTTGGTTTTTAAGAATTGCTTCTATCCTCCACAAGTAATTCTCCTTAAAGCTACAATTCCTAGCTTTTGGCTTTCCTAAAATCAATTCTACATTAAATTATATATCTTAATTATTACAACCTATTATTTTCCTTTATTTGTCCTTTATCAATTCTCCTTCTTTTTGTTTTGTAATTAATTTGAAGAACCAAATTTAATCAAAAAACTTAGCGAACCAAATTAGCCCCCGAAAAATGTTTATGGTCATGAGTTACCAAATTTTGGATTTTCCTTTACGATGTCCCCATTCAGATTATTGTATTTTTTCTTTTACCTTTCGGTTACGCTATATTTTATCATTTTTGACAACTAACTCTAGTATTATTTAACTTAAATATATTTTATCAAAAAATATAAAATATATGAACAAATATTTTGTAAAAAAAATTAGTTTAATGATTGTATTTATTATGTTTTAAATTAATATATAGAAAATTTATTTA
>Ga0099826_10002499_pt1 | contig 11897 bp, 5 predicted proteins | sample Mtrugardesep15_FD_76830 | JGI IMG/M metagenome (GOLD analysis project Ga0099826, IMG submission 76830) | Root nodule microbial communities of legume samples collected from California, USA - M. trunc garden sep15 | ecosystem: Host-associated > Plants > Roots > Nodule | place: USA: California...
ATAAGTACTAAAAGAAGTACATAACATGATTGAACCCACTACTAAATCATCATCCATAGATTAACACTGACCTTAAAAATAATCACTTCAAACTCCATTCCAACATCATCATCATCATCCTCAACAAAACATGTTCAAAACAAGACTCACTCATTCAATTTGATTAATTCTAAATCCTCAAAAAGGTTGACGTGAAGCTGAGTTGTTATTTCCCGCCCAACCATCAACAGGTAACTGATGAACATTCTGCATATTCAATGGCAAATTGAAAAACGGTAAACCAGAAGATGGATCAGGAAATGGATTGTTATTGTTATTGTTATTGCCACCGCCGCCACCACCGGAGCCTTGAGAACCTCCTCCAGCCTCAGCCTGCATCTGAAGCTGCTCCTCTTCCAACGGCAACTTCTCATAAGCAACATTAGTAAAAGAAGCTGCAATCACAATCACCGGCCCGGCCGCAATAAGCTCGCCAACCACGCTACCTCCCACCACCTGTCCCTGTCCTCCAGCAAGATAAATCGTTAAGCTAGTTGCTCCGGGAGGAGCTGGTGGTGGCAGAAAAGATCCAGACAAAGACAATATCTCAAATCTTCCATGTAGCGTAACAACACCACCAGCCGCCGCTGGTTGCCGGATACTGACATTCGTCACAGTGCCACTGCCGCTAAGAACACAGATCCCACGTTGACGACGGCGAGCATAGGTGGATACACATTCAAAAACATCTGAACCGCTGGCAACTTCAAGAATATGAGCTCTGAGAGTGTTGGCGCTTTCTCGAGTGATGATCACCGGTGGTTTGGCTTTGTTTTTGGATCCCGGTGGTCTGCCGCGTGGACGGCGGCCTACCACGTCACCTGGTCCGGCTGCTGAACCAAGCTCCAAGCCTTGGCTGCGATCATCTTCTTCGTTCGATGAGAACGGTGCACCACCACCAACACTGGCACGATTTGATTCTTGTTCTTCAGAATCGTGCTGGTTTTGGTGATGGTGTTGTTGCTGAAGGTGTAGGTTTTGCCTGTGGATGTTTTGCATAAAGCTCGCACTCCCTAAATCTAACCCAGCCATCAAAGTAATAGAGAGAGAATAGATATATAAATTAAAAAGGTTAATCTATATTATAAGAAAAAAAAAACAGAAAACAAGGAAAATGATTTTTATTACTATAGAGATATAGTACTATATAGTTAAAATATTTTTCATATATATCATATTGATATTTTTTTTATGGGTCTAAGATCACTGTTTATTGGTTTTGTTTAATTATTTGTGAATAGAAAATCAAATAATAAAAAGAGATGAATAGGGAGAAAGAGAAGGTGATATATATCTAGGTGGTGGAATAGAAAAACATTTTGGGTAGGAATGAAAAGAGACAGAGGAGCGGCTATGGAGTGAAGAGAAAGAAAAGGGTGTAGAAGAAGGAGAAGGTGATGAAGAGGAATGGGAGAGAGAAATGAGGTTGAAGGAGACAAAAGACACTCAAAAACAAGTCATTTGTTTGGGCAACCTAAAGTTTTATAAAATAAGAAGAATTAGTTGGAGAAATCTTTAAGACACTTTCTTACTCAAATGTCTTCCTCACTCACATTCTCAAACCGTGACCACAACGCGTTCTTATATAGACTCAAACAATATTATTTTTATTTTGACTTGAAAACAACTTTTATTAATTAAATATTGTCAATAAATTAAATTTTCTATGGGTATTATTATTTCCTCTCTCCTATTAAATATGTGTATTAATTATTTATGATATATACTCTCTGCTTTTCAAAATACATATTCATTTTGAAGAAAGTATAGTAACTAATAAACCAAATAAATTTTGTTATTTTTTATGAAATTACGTGTGTGTTTTTTTTGGTACAAAAGAGGGCCAAAGCTCAAACGTGTGTGTTTTCTATAATATCCTTAATTATTTATTATTTCATTCTATTTTTTCTCTCCCGAAAATAAATATGTAAGAGTATTATTGACAAAGCAATAATTAATGTTGCATTGAAACTTGAAAGTGACAAGTATTGTGAAACAAAATTATTTTTCAAAATGGACAAGTATTATGAAATGAAGGGAGTATTTTTTTTTATTAATTATTGGTAATGCTAAAAGAGGAAATTTTAACTAAAAAATAATGCATTTATTATACAATTTTTTTTTTTTGAGAAAACATTTATTATACAACTTTGAATGTAAATATTATCCTTTTGGATCATTATTTAAGTGTTTAATACAAATATTATTATATTTAACTTCTTAATTAGTGTCCGAGACACCGGTTAGCATGACCCTTAATTATTTTATGGTCAAAGCTCATATATGCCCTTGGAACCCTTAAAGATAAGTACTTCCTCCATCCTAAAATAACCGAGTATTTTACTTATTTCATACATATTAAGAAAAGTGTATAAGTGAAAGAGAATATATATATATATATATATATATATATATATATATTAGAGTTGTAATTGAAAAAAATAATTAATATTGTATTGGAAAGTAAAATTAGTCTGATATTAATGATGTTCATATTTAATAGGCTTAATGCAGTTTTGGCCATCTATGTTTTAAGAATTTGCGATTTTGGCCCCTTAACAAAATAAAATACAAAATCGCCCCCTAAGTATTGCCCCTTTTGTAGTTTTGGCCCCATGTCAATTTTGACCAAGTCAAAGCTGACGTGGACACCACGTGTGTAATTATTATTATTTTAATTATTAAAAAAATATTATTTTTTTTTAAAAAAAAATTACACATGTGGCGTCCACGTGTGCATTGACTTGGTCAAAATTGGCCTGGGGGCCAAAACTGCAAAAGGGGCAATACTTAGGGGACGGTTTTGTATTTTATTATGTTAGGGGGCCAAAATCACAACTTCTTAAAACATAGGGGGCCAAAATTGTTATTAAGCCTATTTAATATAATGATAGTGATGAAGTTAAAATATAGTGATGATGAGAATGAGGATGTTCATATTATAACAATGATAAGATTCATGACATGTATATTATTATGATGATGAGAATGATGATGTGTATCTATGAAGACGATGAGACCGATGATGATGTGTTTATGTGAGATTTTGGGCTAATATAAAGCCTTACACAAAAATTTCAAATTTTGTGCCCTTTTCCATTTGTTTGAGTGAAATTTCTCATAGATACACGTTCCTATATAACTTGCCTTGTAACCTTCAGGAGATCATCCTCATCTTGTATGATGAAAAATACTTTAAATCATTTTCTTTCGACTGTTAAATTTTAAAATCAAATTGCTATCTTTGGAGTATTATTCTAGGCAACCTTAACATAATAAAAATTCTTCTTTAGCTTAAAAAATAAATTGAAGGGAAGTAAAAGGCAACTACAGCCATTAAGAAAGGTCACCTGACTTGTAGGTCCTTTCTCCCAAACATGGTTTGATCCCCATATGTCTAAAAAATTAAATGTAAATGCTCAAATGAACTAAAAACTTTAGGTTGCTTGGTTTGTATTTTAATTGGAATTTTAATTTGTTGTTAAAAAATAGAATTTCTTGACTTATGGCCTTATTTTTAACATTGAGAAAATATTATTGATTTATGCTTACTTTCTCAAGAGAAATAGTAGCAATATAGGTTCATACTTGGTCTTTGCGAACATTTGAGTGGAACTAAATCACCTTACACATAAATGAGCGATCTTGTGATGTGAGTGCCTAATTTCTTAAGAACTTGTGACTTAGGGTGCATAAGATTCTAACTTGAAACTTAGGTTAGCGATCCCTTAATTTTTGAACTTTCTCAATGGTTGTACATACACTTGAATTCTTGCTCTCATTTTGCTTTTAGTACTTGTAAAAATATATATAAAAATATTCTTGTCCCATTTTGCTTTTAAGTTCATGCTATTTTGTTTTGGCTCCTCCAATATTTCTTCATATATTTTTTTAGTGTTAACACCTTCAATTCCTAGGAGAAATAGACTCCAGGAATTTGGAACTTTTATTGGAGGTAAGTAAGGTCTGACCAATAACTAATCCATCCAAAAATCACACTCAAATTCTCCTGAACAATTCATAAAATATCTAATTTTAGTCTCTCTAATATGAGCAACATAAATGACCAAAATAAATATTACAATGAATGATTTAAATACAATTTTTTTATTTTGCACATAAACTTAAGGATAATGATAAATTACGAGATCTTCCCAATGGAGTTGGCAGCATAACAGCCTTTGGATTGCACATTTATTTGATGAACAACTTAATAAAAAACAAAATAAAAAAACAAGTCTGCCGTGTTTTCCGAAAAGGAGCAATTATCATTGGCTGAATTGTGTTTCATGATCCCGTCGGAAGCATTTCCTTGGGATATATAGCAGTGCTGTAAACTAAAACTAAACAACATATACAACAAACACAATAGGTACATTTCCAAGGACAAAATACAATTTGTTATTTTTACATGAAATAAAAGTAAAATTTAGTATTTTATAGGGAACAAAAGCATTTTTTGGTAAAAGAATCAAGTGGATATTTAAATAAGAAAAATATCTACAAGAAAAATATTTAGTCGGGGAGTTTGTTCGGTGGTTTTGGGCGCTTTTCTTGCTTGATAGATGTTACGTCTATATGCAACATCTTTGTATTTTCTTTGCACGCCTCTTTGCATCTTGTTAAGAGTGTTGATTTCAATAAATTTTGCCGCTTAAAAAAAACAAGAAAAATAATATAAAATAAAAATAAAAAACAAAGCAATTTTATTTTTCGGATATGAAAAGATTTATCTATTGAATATAAAGGGTACTCAACAAAGAGCTACAGGTAATAATTTAGAGTGACAATTCAGAGCTTTACAACTCCAATGAGACTAACTTTAGCATGTTTTCTTAACAATGCACATTTACATATCTTAACCATGCACATTTATATATATGTTGAATAATATGAAGACAATTTCTTAATCCGGTAACCATATGCCCAAACCTGGCAAATTACACTACCGGAATTGTGTGTGTGTGTTTTTTTTTCCGTGTATTTTCTGTTGATGAAATTTACTCCATTCGTCTCAGATCATGCGCCTTTTTTTTTAGGACAGATTGCGAAATTATCTAGTAATATGAATGGGGAACAACACAACACACGGATGTCAAGGTTGGTAAATTGAATAATTTACACTCTAAAGGTAGTATTAAAAATGCTCATAGTTTACCAAAACTAAAAGGCCAAATACCTGTCTGGGTCCTTTAAGTTTCACGTTTGTTTTAGATAGGTCATTTAAGTTTCTAAGGTTTCAGATAGGTCCTTTAAGTTTCGAGTTTGTTTCAGATAGGTCCTTTAAGTTTCTAAGGTTTCAGAGAGGTCCTTTAAGTTTTGAGTTTGTTTCAGATAGGTCCTTGCCAGAGGTTGATAGAAAGGACCAATCTGAAACAAACTCAAAACTTAAAGGACCTATCTGAAACTTTAGAAACTTAAAGGACATATCCGAAACAAACTCGAAACTTAAAGGACCTAACTGAAACCTTAGAAACTTAAAAGATCTATATAAAACAAACATGAAACTTAAAGGACCTGGAGAGGTATTTGGCCAAACTAAAATAAATAACCAGGTTGGTTAATCTACCCAAGTGTTGGGATAAACTTAATTATTAAAGGGGAAATGTTTAAGCTTGCTTTAAAAACAATGTTTCCAAATTAGTGTGGTAAAATAACGTCATAGTTTACCAAAACTAAAGCAAATAGCAACATTATATAACAACTTAACATCGCATCCAAGTAAGACAAGAAAAACAAACAAATTTTCATCACTGTTGGGAGATCGCGTTATAGATTGCAGTCTTTTTATTTATTTAATGGGTTTTGTAAATAAGGTTGTTTTAATATATGGCCTTAAAAGTAAATTTGATATTAAAAGAACATAAATATTTCCAAATACCTAGCAGAGCCGATAAGGTTGTTTGGATTTCGCAAACAACAAATGTTTTGTTTTTTTTAGGGACAAATAATGTTTTATTTTCAAGAATTGAGGTTTCAAAAATATTTTAATTTAATTATGCATAGAGAACTACTAATATATATTAAATGAACTAAACCAAAATAAACTTAACTATTCCTTTAAAAATTGTACAAGAAGCAAAAGAACGAAAAAAGGTCAAAAATTTTGTTTCATTGTCGGAGGGAAGGAATACAATAAATAAAATGATTATATTATACATGCAGGTTCTATAGTCTACATTTTTATTTAATAGATCACTACAAAGTAAAACTGGACATGTAAAAAATGAACTTATCATTAAAATATGTTTTATCCACTTCCTATAATTATATATAAATTACACAACCTTTTCAAATGGAGGACTGAATATTATTTTTAAAGAAAAGATCAACTATCGAAAGCAGATAATCATCTCCCTTTCTCCTCTTGTTTAAAATGAACCAATTTATATTACAAAAATATTGTCAATCAGTTACAATGATATAAAATTGGATTTAATATTCAAAAACAAATACAATGATACTATTTAATATTTACATGATTATTTTGTTATCTCCCTAGATTCATCGAAGTGAATCAATTAATAAACGAATTGACATTTATATTTTATTTATATATGGGTCTGTTCATTGTTTTTTATATGAGGGAGAGAGAGATTGAGGATGGAAGAGATTCAAGTGCGCGTGTAAAGGTAACATGGATCTAAATATTGTGAATGTGTGGGTGGGGTTAGACGTTGGAATATAAACGATGTATACAATGTAATGCTGGTGGTAGGGTTTGAAACTTTGGACATCTCTTTCTGTTTTTGTGGGTTGATTGATTATATACTAACTATGGTTTATGTAAGTTGATTAAGTTAAGGTTAGAGCTAAATTTTATCATAACATATTATAATATATATATATGGCTGGAGACTTGAAACGTGAGGAGCTGCTAACTTTAGACTAATATGATTATTTAATTGCAACAATTATAAACGTAGTTACATTCGATAAACGAGGGAGGAGGGATGACCTAATGGGCAAGTGGGAGATGGTGCTGCGGCGGGTGGATCCCACTCTTGTCTTCTTCCTCTCCCACCATCCATGGAAGGACCCCTTATTCCTTCATATTATATATAGTCAATTCTACAGTGGAGAAGTGATGAGTTTTGCATGAGTAATTTTCATCGTTAGATTCATAAAATTTGACCATTTAATAAAATGATATATGAAAATGATATATGAAGTGATTTGTTGATCAAATGGTAAAAAAATATTTGCGTATGGTGCAAGACCATTTTAAAGTATTCATATAATTACTATGTTCTTATGTCAAACATAACTCAATCAATATGTAAGGCAATGAGTGAATTTTTAAAACTCATTTAAGTTCTTATGTTTTTTTTATGTTAATTAAAAATTAACTCACTTGAGTTAGTCTGGTTGTATTGACTTGTGACTTTAGAGTACGCTCCTCCTCAAGGTCGTAGTTTCGATGCCCTCTTACATTAATTCTAAGCTTTAATTAATAACCCTTATCACCAACATGGGTCTTTTAAAAATCCTTATTTATTAATTTTGTTAAGTCTTAATCTAACTTTTTCCCTCCACTAATCCCTTATTAGGTTTGCAACAACTCAACCCTAAAATTTTGGCTCTTAATAATGTTAATCCTCAACCCTACAATTTTGGCTCTAAATTTGCATCATTAAATGATAATCCATTATTCCTTAAAAAAAATTCATTTCTATCATGTTGTATCATCGTTTGTATAAATCTGTTGTTTCTGTACATTTATCCTTATTTATTAATTTTGTTAGGTCTGCAGCAACTAAACCTAATAATTTCCCTCTAAAATGTTGCATTATGTTAGCAGCAATTTAACCTAACAAATTCCATTTAAAATGTTGTTGAATGCATATTAAGTTAATTTTAATCATAATATTATATACTTATTAAGTTTTTTTGTGATTTTTAGTTAGACCTGCGCGACGCGCGGGTCAAAAGTCTAGTTACTATGTAAATATGTTATTATTAGTTTTTTCGAAATCCATTCAATTTTTCAAATTTCAGGTTTTAAGATCTCCAATTGCTTCCTTAAAGAAAAAAAAAAAAAACTCCGATTGCTATATTTTTTAATGAACTCATTTTGAGTTTCATAGAGTACTAATAGGTAGTCCGATAATGTTACCTCATATTTATGCTACTTATAGATATTTTATTTCCAATTTAAAAAAAAAATGCAATTCTTAAACAACTCACATTTATTTTTTATTTCTACTTAATGTTATCTCAAATTAAAATATTATTTGATAAATTTCTATAATGCATTTTATGTAAAATACTTCAACAAAATTTCTATACTTGTTACATCAAGTTCCACTAATAGATTGAAAAACTAAGATACAGTTTGTCAACTTATGAACCCTCTATGACATTTTCATTGAAGATGCCCTAATCAGCTTTGGTTTGATCTCCTTAGCCTTTTCTTTATTTTCAATTTTTTTTTGTCAAGTAGCCTAGTGTCTAGAGCTCACATAATTAAATGTGGAGAAATGGGGTGTCCGGGGTTCGAACCCCGACCCCTGCATATGATATGCAATATCCCTACCATCTGAGCTAAGTTCACAGAGATATTTTCAATATTTTTTAAGTTTGCTACAAATGATATATAATCGATTATGATGTGTTATACGTAAATGAACTTTATGTCACCAAAAAGTATATAAATGAGCTATAACTACGAAACTTATGATGCATATTGTGCATACGATCCTTACAAACCTTCTGTTGCTGTATAGCTTAGCTTGGGTCTTGTAGCAATGGCATGTGTTGTGCACCGTGATTTAAAAACGAGAAAAATATGATTCTCTATCAAAAAAAGAAAAATATGATTCAAAGTCATACAAAAATCAGAATATTTTATGAGAGCAGGTGGGACTGCTTCTTCAACTCTTAATTATGGAAGATTAAAGTATTTATGGATAACTTAATAAAATAAACATACTCTGTCGAAAATAATATATATTTTATATGTAACCCCTTCTATATGTTTTCTCTCTGTTTCTTCTTTCTTTAATAAAATATATAATGATTGTCTTTAATTATTCCTAGCTTGTTTAGAGGGCTTAAGGTTTAAGGTGATTCTTCTCTCTGTTTTGGTGATGGGGATGTGGAGTGTGGACATGTGGGAGATACCAAATCATCTAAGGCATTGTTTTCCAATATTTCTGAGGTTACAATTACCTAAACCAAAGCCAGTACTAAAAATCTGATAAAACAATCTAGTACTACAATAAATATTTTTTTAAACAATGGCGTAGGATGTCACATACCAATTTTCATCATAACAAGAAAAAGGTTCTTTGGGCATCAAGAAGCCACATATTCCCTTCATAAGAAGAAAAAGGTTTCCTTCGAAAGAAAAAAAAGGTTCTTTGGACATCAAGAAGCCACATATTCCCTTTTTATATTAGTATTTTCATTCTATATTTTTTCTTATAGTCAGAGTAACAAACATCAGATAGATTGATATGCATAAATGAAAGATTTAAGGTTTGAATCTAGATAACCACGTAAAATTGTCACCCTAACAATCTTGACATTGTCAGTTGCACTAAGTCTTATTAATCTCCTATATTCATTGTGTTGAAGGGCAAGTCACACATAGGTGATGTTTGGATAAACAACTTAACATTCGACTTATAGAATAAACACTTTCTTATTGATCTCCTATATATGTTAATTGTATTAAAGGGCAAGTCCCGCATAGGTAATGCTTGCATAAACAACTTAACCTTCAACTTATAGAATAAACACTTATTATAATAACCGTTTGTGGTGTATTTCCTCCGTCCTAAATTATATGTCGCTTTAGGAAAAAAATTATCTTAAATTATATGTCGCTTTACAATACCAATGCAATATTAATGTTATTTTTCATATTATAACCTTAACTATTTATTACACTCTCCTCTTTCAATTCTTTCATTTATATTTCTCATATTATTTATTAAGGAGATTTTTATAAAACAACTCATAATATCTCTTTTCAACACAATATTAATTGCATTTCTTAATAGGTGTGAAATGCCCAAATCGTCATACAATTTGTGATGGAGGGAGTATTTGGAACAAATTTTGAACCAAATACATTAACTTTTGTTGACCAAATTTTGCTTATATTTTGGGACGGAGAGAGCACTTATGAATAAATTATTTCTAAAGTAAAAGATAAAATAAAAATAAATTGTTCTCGTATATAAGCTATAGACTACTCCGCATTTTATTATAAGTCGTTTTGACATTTTCACACATATTAAGAAACATAGTTAATTTTGTATTAGAAAGAGAAATTATGAGTGATTTTACAAGATTATCCCTTATTAATGATATCAGAAAAAGATATTAAAAGAATGGGAAGAAGAAATAGTAATAAATAATCAAGGGTATGATAGAAAAAAAAATCATTAATGATGCATTGGTATTATAAATTGATATACAATAAAACCAAGATAATTTTTGTTTTAAGGTGACTTATAATAAAATAAAAATTTCATAAGTTGTTTTAGAGAGCTTACAAAGATAAGATGAAAACAACTTATAAATAAATCGTAAGTTGTTTTCATAAAATCTTCTTAACAATCTTATCACAGGTAAGTACGACAATAAATAAACTCAAAAATAAGTTAATTCAAATAAGCTTGACGGTTCAATCGATTATGCATCCATTTAATGTTTTTTTTTTTTTAAAAAAAATTCAGATAGAGGACATACATTATAATTACAAACAAAGTTCAATACCAAATGAGTTATCCTATAAAAAAAAAAAATCAAATGAGTTATATGAAGGTGTTTAAAATTCAAACCCTGCTACTAAGGGTGGGAGCAGGGCAGACCGTCCGACAGAAGTATATAGCTTAGCCTATTTAAAGCCTAGTTCGGTCTAGCTCATGTAATAAAAAGGCTAAACTCAAACTTGTTATAAAGCCTATTTAATTAAATATGTCAGGCTAAGGTTTACAAAAAATCTACTAAGCGTGTCAAACTGACTTATTAAGGTTTTTTTTTGTTATTTAATATTGTTTCCATTGTTGAAGTTTTTTTTTTATAAACTCAAACCTCCATATGGTTTGGTTATTTAGTAGCAGATATATTGATGTGATTCGAGCTTTGTACGATTTCGTTATTTAGTTTATTTTGTAGCAGACCTATTTGTTGGGTATTTGTATGTTGGCTTTACTTTTGCTAAAACAAATATCCATGCATGATGTTGGATATGATGTTCCAACATCCTGGCACGGTTCAGTGTGCCCTGTTTGAATGACTTAGTTTTCGTGAGCTTTATCTTTTTAAGGAAACCACGTCTTATTTCTTGTTGGCCAAGACGCGTGCTTTTTGTCCAGAATCAACTGTTTTATTATTTCTAAAGTTGTGTCAACAATTTAGGAAACTTTGAATGTGTTTAGATTGTTCCTAAAGATGGGCCAACATTTTAGGAAACAAACTATAACAAACTATTTGTTATTGATTTGTTACGTGGATCTGCTGGAGGATCTACATTGTTCTGAAGATTTGTTTCTAAAATATAAACAATATTTTAGGAATCTTTGGTGGTGTTTTTGGTAGTTCCTAAAGATGTTCCTACTTTTTAGGAGTTGCTATTTTTGTTACTTTTGAAGTGGATCAGCTCAAGGATCTGCCGTGTTTGTTACTGAAGCCTAACAAGACTATAGCCTGTGCTGCTTCGGTATATATGCAAGACTACAAGACCTAATTCATTCACTCATTCAAGTCGTCATACTAAAAAGTTTAAATTTTTAGGTTTGAGTCTTTTTGTGTTCTACTCTTGTATCGGTTGATGCAAGTTTAGTTCTGATTATTTGTGAGTCTTTCTTGTATCGTTTGTGATACATGCTAAGGGACTTAAATTG
>Ga0099826_10002501_pt1 | contig 11895 bp, 7 predicted proteins | sample Mtrugardesep15_FD_76830 | JGI IMG/M metagenome (GOLD analysis project Ga0099826, IMG submission 76830) | Root nodule microbial communities of legume samples collected from California, USA - M. trunc garden sep15 | ecosystem: Host-associated > Plants > Roots > Nodule | place: USA: California...
ATCCAGCTGTTCAGCATTCATCTAATTGATAGTATGAATGTCATACTTAGCATGCACATGCACTAAAGTTTTACATTAATACTTAAAAATCGATTTAAGGGTAGTTTAGTTTTCAACAATAGACAAATTTTTGTGTGATCACAAAATTAGATACACTATTTTGACATATACACAAAAAAGAATGTATAAGAAGAAAGAATAATGTGATATGTATTTTTAAATAATTAAATGATACTATAAATTTTTGTTTATATGTTTAAATAACTTTTATTTTGAGTTGTACTATCCAAGAACTTCTCTTATGAAAACCACTCTTTTACCCGACCATTAGACGTGTTCTGACTAAGTAAAATAAGAGGGTTTATAAGTAAAAAATTTAAAGCACCAAATGTTAAAAGAGAAACCCTTAAATAATTACTCCCTTCTGTCCTATTTACAAGAAATAATTTATTTTTTAGATATATTAAATAATTTATGTATTTGGTTTAAATTCTTGACTAAATATATACATTATTCAATGTATCTAAAAAGTCAATTTTCTTTTGTAAATAGGACCGGATGAAATAGTATTTTGATGTTAATTTTAATAATCCTCTTTTTTAAGTTCAGTGGTTAGACATGATCATATGGTACAATAAATGAAGATCTCACAATCTACATGGACTCTACATCGTTGTCACATCTTCTTGAATGAAATTGAGTATTATAATTTTGTTTGGCTATACTCCAATTTTATTTGGCTTTTAGGCTTAATATGTTTTTAAAAAAACTCAAGTATGGTCTATAGGCTTTTCAAAAAGCCTAAGTTTGGTATTGTTGTTAAACGAGTCAAATTAGACTTTAAATAAGTTAGGTTAGTAGTCATATGAAATTTATATGAACCGTCACATCTTCATTTAACATGTCATATCATGGTGTTTAACAATTGAATTTAACGTAGAAACTATTTTGATTGATATGTTATGGTTCTACAATCGAAATTGCTAATTCATAAAACATATAGAGATTAATTCAATCAATGGTTATTGTCTATTCAATAATTTTGTGCCTTAAGCTAGCTGGCCGATTTACTATTGTGAAACAAGTGTGCATATTGCCATATACTTCTTCCTTCGGTCCTTATTATAAGAAATAGTTGATTTTTTTGGTTCATTATGTAAGTAATGTATCTAGTTTATATTTACTATAAGATACGTTAATTATTTTATCAATCTAAAAGGTCAAAAAAAATTTATAATAAGAACGAGAGGGAGTACACAAAAATTCATTCAGCTAAGCAATAAATATGGTTCTCTTCCATCAGTTTCTAAATATTAACCTAACTATACATGAATCACATGAATCACATGCAACAACATCAAATACTTGACAAAACATTCAATAGAAACACTGTACAACATTTTAATTTGAGTCAAGCTAGGCACATTCACTTAATACTTTTGTTTTGGTATGGCTTGTTAAATTCATGTTGTTGACCAAAGTACAAAATATTCAATCCAAAAAGCAGGGCCTAATTTAGTGTGTGATCACTGGTCAGTCCAAATTAAGAGCAACACACTGAATTGGATCTGCATGGCAACTGAAACATTAACCGTGTCTTGTCTAGTTCATGTACAGATAATATTCCATAGAGTTACTCTCTGAATCTGAACTTAATTTTCTGTAACTAGAGTCAATACTATAGGTAGTTGGTAGCACCATGGGGACACTAGATCTTTTACATGTCACATGACACATTGGATTCATGTATGACTCTCGTAGTCTTGTGCATTCTACAACTGTATAACTCTCTGTACATAAACTAGCCATACACGCCATAATGAAATTCCAGTTCAAGTAGTCCCAAATGTTGATGTATATATTGATTTGAGATTTTCTTTTTTTGAAAATACTCATTTACAAAGATTAATGGTGTGTTTGGTGGAGCGTTCACAAGACAATTATCGCGTTCTTATGTAAATATTGCCGCAGTTTTGAGAAGCTTTAAAACTTAGCTGCGTTAACATAAAGTATTACCGCGATTTTCATTGTTCAGCCGCATATTCAAACGAGTGCTAAGATATATCCTTGAGTTGAATACCAAGTTTTCAAAAAATAAAATTAAAAGATGCATAAAACTTGGTATCATGAGCATAATAAAACATTTAATCTATATTTTTTTTAAGAATTTTAGTTTGTAAGTGCCGTAAAAAAAAGTGATACATGAGCATAACAAAAAATTAAAGCAAAAGAGAGGTATTTTATAATACCTCGTATCGGAAAACAACAACATTCTCATCATCATCATCAACAACTTTCCATCACCATCACCACCACCATCCATTTGCCAGCATTCGAACCTGTCACATGCAGGTAATGCTTTCACACAATTACCACACCGACCAGGCGATGCCAGCGGTTGACTTTGCATAGTTTAGTTTTAAAATTGTGTAACAAGGGCTTTTGTGCCAACAACAATTAACCAATTAGAACGCTGTTTTTATTCTACTTGTTAACCAATTTTTTAAAAACAACTTAATTTTATTCTACTTGTTAACCAATTTTTTGATACCGAACAAAAACAAAGAAACACTAATAAAATAAAGGAGGCAATTAGGGTTAATTTAGTTGGTAAAAAGTTAAATCATTAATAAAATTTTAGGTTCAACTCTCATTGTTAGTGTGATGATTTGTAAGTACTTCTTTTAGTATTTATTGAATTTTAACATTGTTCTAACTATGATGAGTCCCTAAAACCCAACTCACATTAACTTTTTTGTTATAAAAGAAAAGTAATAAAAAAGAGAATTAGTATGAGATAAAAATATTTCAGCTAAATTATAAGCAACCATTTGATTAATCGGCTAACATACATACGCCTTTACTTAGATAAAAAATGAAATAAATAGTCACTTTGGTCTTTGATTTTACACTTCACTGTTACTTTAGTCTTTGACTCGAAATAAAATATCAAATAGTATCTTATTGTGTATATCTGTTATCAGTTTAGTCCTTATCGTTAAAAACTTATTTATATGGATCAAATTGAAAGTAAAAAAAAAAGTAATTATTTTTTATTAAGAACAAATGATCACTTTAGTCTCTGACTCTGCACCTCGCTGTCGCATAAGTCCATAACTCATGATTAAATACAAAGAAGTCTTTGACTCTGCACTTCTGTTATCACCACTTTAGTCTCTGCGTTAAATAATTTTGTTAAGTGTGTCACATAGACTAAAGTGAAAGTAAAAAATGGTCACTTTACTCCCTGAACCAAAAATCAACTTGAATCTCAAATCCCTAAATCCCTAATCAATATTCATCATCTCCATCTCTATCTTTATAAAGATGTTCTTCTTTTAGGTTTAAAGATGAAAAACAAGTTAACGATCACAAACCAATCACAACACATAACCAATCGGCCAAGACAAACAAAGCAAGTGACAACAAATCGATGACTCAGCTGCCTCAAAGGAAACCGAAACATCAAGAATCATTGCAAACACAGCAGCAAAACCACTGCAGAGTCCAAAAGAAAAGGGCTAACTTGCAGCAAAAACTGAAACCATCTTTCTACCCGTTATTGACTTTTTTTCTTCTTCTATTAACATGTATAAATAATCTAAGATTATATATGGATAATTGGATTTATACATTTGCAGAGAAAGGAAGTGCATTACACATGTAGCCACCACTTAGTTTGCAGAGAAAACTAGACAAAGAAAATCCATTAAAGATAGACTATCGACAATGTGTCTAGGGATTGATAAAAGTTTTAGTCTTTAGCCAAAGATCACTAGATACAAATTATAACATATCATTAATAACAATAGAAGGAATAAGGAATTGTGAACCTTTAGGTTTAGGTTCTTGAAGGAATCAAGAACAACCGCCAACAAGTAAGAGAGGGATAACCACCCTCATCGCCGTTTAGGTTAGAGTTTTACCGTAATGTCAGAATGTTTTAACGGTATGATAGGATGACGTTTAAATAACTAAACGGCTAAGGACAGGGACCTCTCATTGGACTTAGCTAAATGGCCCAACCCATCACGGTCTATTTAAAAAAAAATAGCTCAATCACACATATTCATCAACTAATTAGTGTTTAACACAACAGACCATAATTTATATTATAAGATTAACTTAATAATTGATTATTGTTAATCCATAATTGATTAATTAAATAATTAATCCAACAGGGATACCATTTTGAAGGTTGAATTTAAGCAACCAAAAAAGTATTGATTTTTCAAGATCCTCTCTTCATTTCTTCAATTTGGAGAGTCTTATATGAGTAAGATGGTAATTCTAATCGAACATTTCAAAAAGAGACGCAACTTTGAAATTGTAAAGATAGAGTTGAAGATGATGAATATTCTTTTTTTGTTTTTTTATCATTAATAAAAAATAATTTATTTTTTTTTTACTTTCAATTTGGTCCATATGATTGACACATCAACACTTAACAAAAAATTTTAACGTTAAGAACTAAACTGATAACAAAGGTACATAAAAAGGGACTATTTGGTATTTTATTAGGAGTCACGAACTAAAGTGACAACGAAATGTAAAATCAAAGACCAAAGTGACTATTTACTCTTATCACTTTTTACGTAATTTATACAGAAGAAAATTTGCTATAATTGACATTTTTTTTGCGTAACAATATATTAGAGATTATTCTTTAGAAAAAATATATATTAGAGATTATATCGTCAAAGAAAAAAATATTTTAGACATTATTATTTCTTGTGTAGAGTAATTTTAAATTTTAATGTTTTAGAGTTTTCATATTCAAACTCAGACAATTATAAAATTAATTTATTCATAATCATTAAAAAAAATCTAAACACTATTGAGATAATCAAAATTATGAGTGTTAAATATGATTGTAAAAAATACGGCATTAGAGTTACATATGATTTTAGACAAAATTAAGTTGTTGTATTTCGCGTGGTTAAAGGCGAATTTGTTCACTTATGCTTTTAGCTATCATGACTGGCGGGGTGGCGATACCCTCTTCTTATGGGTGTAGTTTTGTAATTTTGTTGTTGTGGTCGTCCGTTTAACGGGTGCCGGTGTTTTGGCTTTGGAATTTTGTAATTAACTTTGTGTGTCTTAATTTAGCACGTCTTGTATGAGGTAGGCTACCGTTAGTTTGTTAATATAATCTATTTTGCCTTGTTCAAAAAAAAACATAGAAGTGTTAAAAATCTTATCTTTATAATCTTTTTTTTTAAAAAGTTACAATTTATACGAACTGTCCTAAAAAAAAAACAAATAATCATATGAACTTACTCACTTTATGCAGAACACATTTTTAAAGAGTAGTGTTCATAAAACATTCCATTCAATAAAAAACAGAGTTCGAAAAATAGTTCCATAGCTCTCATCAATAAAATTTATTCAAGCATCCCTAATGATTCATTTTCTTTAATTATATTCAAACAAAAGAATAAAACATTTAATCTATATATTTTAGAATTTTAGTTTGCCAAAAAAAGTGATATATAAGCATAAAAAAATAAAGCAAAAGAGAGGTATTTTATAATACCTCATATGATAACTATAACTATAACATTCTCATCATCATCAATTATCACCACCATCCATTTGCCAGCATTCGAACCTGAGACATGCAGGTAATCCTTTCACACAATTACCATACAGAACAGGTGATGCCAGCGGTTTAATGTGCATAATTTAGTATTAAATTGTGTAAAATCTCATTGGGCTTTAGTGACATTGGGCTTTACTGAATAAGCCCAGGCCAAAGAACAGTTGACCAATTAGAACAATGTATTGATCTGAAAAGAATTATTAATACTAATTTATTATTATTAAATTTCAACTAAAGTTTATTCATTTCATCAAAAACAAACATAAAATGTATTGATAGCAACCAGAAACAAAGATACACTAATAAAAAAGTGGGCAACTAAAGTTAATTTAGTTGGTAAAAATTTATCTCGTTCGTTTCAACTCTCATTGTTAATTTCCTTAAAAAATATCATTGTTAATGTGATGAATTCTTTAGTTGATGATTTGTAAATACTTTTTTTAATATTCATTGATATTAATATTGTTCTAATTATGATGAGTTTCCAAACCCAGCTCACATGAACTTTTTGATATAATTTTTTTTTTTAGAGAAACTTTTTGATATAAATGAAAACTAATAAAAAAAAAGTTAGTATGAGATAAGTATTTATTTATTTTTTCTGGTAGAAGAGATAAGAATGTTTAAGTTAAACTATAAGCAACCATTTGATTTATCGGCTAACATGCATACACCATTTACTTAGATAAAAAAAATTGTTAAGTTTTTTAAAATATTGTTTTCTTTTTAAAGAATAAAAAAAAAAACTCTATCAATTAAAGAGAAAAAGAGAAAATGTCTCTAGAAATATACTCTTTCTGATCATATTTACAAGCGAAAGTCAATTTTTTAAGTTCATTGAGTATATAATGTATCTGGTCTATAAGTGTGACTACATATATTTTTTATTCAATAAATCTAAAAAGTTGTTTTTTTTCTTATAAATGTTATCGGAAATAGTAAATAGAAATAAAAAAGTGACTGCTTTTCTTTAAAAAAAAAGTAGTGTAACTATGTTATGGTGATACTTACTTTTGTGTATAAAGTCTACTCTTGTTAACCCATGGGGATGGAGCCAATCCGAGGTACATAGGTACGAATTAGACTCTCCCAGTCGACAGTTATGTCATTAACGACCTCTACCATCTGATCAGAGTCTGTCGGAGTTGTTAACACTTCATGTGGTTTTTATTCTATCTCTCCCAACAATTATCTTAGATTCTACTTCAGGCCTCAAATTTTTTACAATAAATATACGAGACAAAAAATATTCCGACACTCTAAAAAAACAAAAAATTGAAATTTTTAGTTTTTGAAATTACCAAAACATAAAATTACACTTTTTCAGAAATATATACAATTGGACGCTACTTTGATGTTGTGTGTTTTTTATGTATTGTTTGGTTCCGTGGTCGACATTGGACATACAAATATGTGTAAATTAGACGATTTTCAATGATAATTTATTTTATTGTAAATGTTATTAATCTTATGTCTGAAATTTCAAAACATGAAAAATTCGAAATTTCAAATTTTTCAAATTTTAAAAAATAAAAATTATATGTATATTTTGCATATAAATATTTATTTATTGTTTGAATTTTGTAAATGTTTGATATTTTAAAAGGTTTATCGAAATTAAGGTCGGCCAATGTGATTTGACAAATGTCACTCTCAAGTATGAGTCTCACATTTCTAAATTTTTGTACAATGTTGATATCCATCAACGTAACACTTTATCTAACTCCCCTTTCGGAAAAAAATTCGATAGAATAATTCAATTCATCCCAATCAACTTTTTCTACTCAATTAAGTATCTATTTGGATACACGTATCCTTCAATTTTGCATCATGAGGCAGCTCCAACGTGAAAAAACGTGTGTTTGGTAGATATCAACCATGAAAACAATCACACACTAAAACGAACTTGAACTCCGACATTATTTGTTGCAGGGTTTGTTGTTGGTCCTTAGTGTAACTATAACTTGGCAGTTCCAACCTATGACACTCATTCTTCTTGCCAATTGCAGTGATCGCAACCATCCATATCTGAACTTTTAAATTCTGATCATAGCATATATAACAGATATCACATGAACAATCAAATGGTGCTATAGTCGGTTGCAATTTCTTATGTATGTGTTTTCATAATAGGACTTTTTTGTTTTTTCTAAACAACCGTATGTTGATGGTGATCACCTAACAAAACATGTGGAATGGAATTACTTGGATGATGAACATAAGCCAATCAGGTGTGCAGGAAAAAGTATATTTCATTGTCTAAGCATCCCTTATAATTCATTTCCTCTAATTTTAATTAACAAGTACTTACCGTAAAAAAGTGATATATGAACATGAAATTAAAGCAAAAGAGAGGTATTTTAGAATACCTCATATTTGAGAACAGCAACATTCTCATCATCATAATCATCAACAACCATTTGCCAGCATTCGAACTTGTGACCTGTAGGCAATGTTTTCACACAATTACCATACAGACCAGGTGATGCCAGCGGTTGACCATGCATAATTTAGTTTTAAATTGTGTAAAATCCAATGAGGGCTTTAGTGACTTTGGGCTTTAGTGAATAAGCCCAGGCCAAACAACAACAAAAATTGTTAACAAAATTATTATTATTATTACAATACATTTCAACTACAGTTTATTCATTTTCCTTCAAACAAAAAAAAAACTAAAGTTTATTCATTCATTTGATAAAAAACAAGCCTAAAATGTATTGATACCGCCCAAAAACAAAGAAACACAAATAAAAAGGAGACAATTAGGATTAATTCAGTTGATAAAAAGTTAACTTGTTTATAAAATCGTAAGTTTAACTCTAATTATTAGTGTGATGATTTATAAAGACTTGTTTTAGAATTCATTGAATCTTAACATTAACTTAAAAATAATGATATTGTTGTATTACTTAAATTAATGATTGTTTTTATTTAAAAAAAAAGGCGTGATTATGTTATGGAGATACTTATGTAAAAAGACTACTTGTTAACCCTTCAGGTAGTTCTTATTCTGATATCCCTCCCAACAATTATCTTAAATTCTAGTTTTACCCTCACATTTTTTACCACAAATATGAGACAAAATATTCCGACACTTTAAAAGACAACAATGTGAAAAATCTAGAATTTTTAGTTTTTTGAAATTATCAAAACATAAAATTACATTGGTGTTGTGTGTTTTTTATGTGTAGCGTGGATCCACTACACATAAAAATGTGTGTGTAAATAAGACGATTTTCAATCATAATTTTTTTTATTTTTGTAAATGTTAAAAATCTTATATCTGAATTTTCAAAACATGAAAAATTCAAAATTTCAAATTTTTCATGTTTTAAAAAATAAAAAATATATGTGTATATTTTGTATATAAATATTTATTTGTAGTTTGGATTTTGTGCATGTTTGATGTTTTAAGAGGTTTTTCAAAATTAGGGTCGATCAATGTGATTTGACAAATATCACTCTCAAGTATGAGTCTCATATCTCTAAATTTTTGTACAATGTTGATATCCATCAACATAACACTTTATCTAACTCCCCTTTCGAAAAAAAATTCGATAGAATAATTCAATTCATCCCAATCAATTTTTGTTACTCCATTAAAACGAACTTGAACTTTGATATTATTTGTTGGAGGTTTTGTTGCTTCTCCTTAGTGCCCTTCTGACACCCCAACAAGTAGTTGGACACACTAAGTTAATGGCAAAATAAGATGTAAATGATAAAAGGTATATGTGTAGGACATGAAGGTACCCTACAAAATGTGAAATATGGTATCTCTTGAAGCCAACATGTAGCCCATATTCTCCACCATGATATCCCACTTGTATTTCACACGACTTTTGCTCATGATATTTTTGAAATGGAGAAATATGTCCACGATGAAATCTCTCTAGCCGTTGTTAATTTTTCACAAAAGTCTTTCACTTTGAATGTTATGCTATCCACAAAAGTCTTGATCACATTTATTGGACAATAAATTTTTACCAAAAGAAATAGAATCAACTAGCACGAGAGAGCCTTGTGTTCCTCCATAAAATGTCTTTTGGTTAGATGTCTTGCACGTACATATTATTCTTGCTTTTCACTTATTCTTTCTAGTACACGCAAATGAACTGAATTTCAATTTTCAAGCCACATATGATAGTGACTTACGACGCAAGCATATGGACATTTTATTGTCAGCATATATGTTGATTCACGTATTTTAGCATTTTAGCTAAACTAAAACGTATCTTGTTATATAATCCCAAAAAAAAAGGATATTTCGTGTATTTGAGTAACATATGTTGATTCAAGTGCTAAGAATAAGAAGTCTTTCCCTCTTCTAGACAAAAAGTGAAGTATACTTCCCCTTAAATAAAGTCTCGGGGTAAACTGGATATCAAATGCGGTGACTAATATCTCAAGACTTGTGAGAGTAAAATGACGACAAATTTTTCTTAAAAGTTTTAATGATATTGTATGTCTAAGACTGAATTCGAACTTATAATTTTGGTTGAATTATAAGAGACCCATAACGTCTCATATAAACACTTTTGAATTTTCTGTATAAAAAACTAATGTAACTAGTTAATATTAATTGATAGTATATTTTTATCATTCACTGTATCTAAAAGACTACACATGTCTTATGCATTATGCTTAGGGATAAAAATTTACGGCAAAGAGATGGTGTCCCAATCTAAAATAGAGAAGAACTTTAGGTTCGAACAACAATTATTTACACTTACAAAAATAATAAAGAAACTGTATTTTTGTCGGAAAATATATTTTTGAAGAGCATAAGAACCGTATTTTTACTTTGGGAATATATTTTCGGACAAAATGGAGGTGGAAAAGAAACTGACACAATTTTCTTTAAAAAAGAAGAGAGAAACTGTCATATTAATTTGGATTAATCCTCAGATTAGGAAGATTCTCATATGGTCTAATCAGGGCTTTGTTGAACTCTAAAGTCTAGAACATGTATAGTAATATTTTATTAAAAAAATCTAATAAACTTTATTAATTTGTCTTGAAAAATGAAAACAAAGAAGAAGATGATACAATGCAGATATTACTTTTCAACCATGTTGTGTGGCCGAGGGTTTAGGACGGTGCAGGTCCACCACACAACCAACAAATATAGCTATATATTGACTATGCAAATTGAATTGCAGTCCCTTTGGTCAAAATAAAATAAAATTGAATATTAGTCATTCATATGTGCTTATTAATTTATTGGATTTTAAAACCAAGTTGTTAAATTTCACATTAACTATGAATAAATAAAATGTTGAATCTATAAAAGAGGTAACTTATATATTAATATTTTAAAGTTTTGAATAAATCAGTCTCTTTTATATTCGTAAATCATTATTTAAGAGAAGTGACTTATATACTGATACTTTTAGGTTTTGAATGAAGATTTGTCGTCTTTTTTATAGTCTTTGAACATTGATCCGCTATTGTTCTCGATTTTTCGAGACTCCTCCAACACAATTAAATGATACGAGTAGTTTTCTATCATAGTTTAGAATTTGAAGTTTTGAGTTGGATTGGATTATGACAATCATGGGTGGTGAAAGAAAGGCTGGCATTGTCATTTGTCACTCCCAATCTCATCATCCATTTCATTCCCATACATTTGGACCCCATTTTGTATATGGTACCTAAAGAGGTATATGTTCCCTCTTCCACTGCCCATTCTATATTAATTTTCCATTCTCATCATTTATGATTTATCTTCACTTTAGGTAGGTTAAGATTCATACGGTAGCCTTGCAAGCTACATTTTTTGTTCCATATTTACAGGTGTTCATTTATTAGAGTAATTTCTTTTTCTTTTAAACCATCTTAATGAAGTTTAAAGATCTGTCAGATTCGTTGTTAAATTAATCATCGAGTCGACACAGAAAATAAACTCCGCCAAAAATCAAAGTCGTGTTTTTGTTTATGTTGATTTATGTTATCAACTCTCCAACAATATAATTACTTTGATGCTATGTGGTAAGATTTTGTAAATATCTAAACATATATCTCCATATAGTAATATATATAGATTGAAAGACTGTTTAAAACTTTATTATATTATGGGTGCATAGTAACTAAACTTGATATTAGGTATTCAAATTCATAAATTTTGTATAAGATTTTAGTGTTTTCTCAAATGATAAATAGTTAATGGATCTTAAAAAGTAAAAGATAAGTCCTAATCATCTGGATTGTGAAGATTCTATTCTAATTTAGGTAAGATTAAGATAGATTTCTGGTTTTGGTAAGTTGCAAAACAAACTTCACCTAACTTATAC
>Ga0099826_10002502_pt1 | contig 11895 bp, 3 predicted proteins | sample Mtrugardesep15_FD_76830 | JGI IMG/M metagenome (GOLD analysis project Ga0099826, IMG submission 76830) | Root nodule microbial communities of legume samples collected from California, USA - M. trunc garden sep15 | ecosystem: Host-associated > Plants > Roots > Nodule | place: USA: California...
CTAACACTACTTAAAAAGCAAGGTTAAGAGTAATTTATAAACAACATCTACACTCATCATTTCAACAAGACACTTTATACTAACAAACTATGATGAGTCACATAAGGTTCAAAACCGACAATACCTTAAATATGTAGTGTTGTAGAGTTGGTGTCGGGATACAATTGCAAATATAATAGCCACTCTATTCCAAATTATAAAGACAATGAAAGTAGAAAAAGAGCACAACCAAATAACCTTCTTTTATTTGACATTTTCAATCACCCTCATATAAAATGTTAACAAGTAAAGAACAGCCTTTCCTTAAAAAGAAAAAGTAAAAAACAACCTTAAAGGCTATCACGGGGCATGTATAAAATTTAAGTAACCGTTCATGTTGGCTGTTAAAGTTCATACATTTATAATTATTGTAATATCAGTTTTCAAAGCTCTCGTTGTATATACTAGCAGAAAAACCAATACATTTGTGTTTATCTATTTGCTTTTCTTTTGTGTTTGCATTGTAATATTTGTTCTAATTTGATTTGTTTGCTAAATTTTGTAATATCTATATTATTTTAATTCATTTAAATTTTAGCTTCAATATCTATGTTTAGGATTTTTATATTTAAATTTGAAAAACAAATATTTACTCATTAAAAAGAAAAAAGAAAAAGAATTCTACAAAAAATATTCAACTAAAAGTACTTTATGGTATAGATTATTACAACAATCAATGATGGTGATGATGCCCTGAAAGGCAATAATGGTGGTCGTGATGATTCAACAATAATAGCAGTTAATGATGGTGAGTGATAGTAGCCATTGGCGATAGTGATGAGAACTTTGACTCTCTTCGGATAAACATTGTATAGATACCAAAAGTTGTGCCAAGAGAAGAATTACGTGTTCATATTTTATGTAGTATAATAGTAATATGTAATTATTTTGATGAATTACTTAAGGATTTTAAATAGATTTGGTTCATTTGTGGGGAGGGGCATAATAAAAAATTTGTTTTTTAAGATGTTGAATAAAGAATGCAATGGAGCCAGATTTATGTATGAGAGGGACAATGCTTGTACAAACATTGCATCTCAATACCGGTCCTTCTTATTTATTCATCAACGGGAGTAGCTAATAAGCTCTACATTCTATTAAACAAAACATATCTTATTGGAGATGCTCTTAGGACACATATTCTAAACACCTTTGCTACTGAGGATTCGTTGGTGGAATGATCTATGTTTTCTTTAGTTAGTTCTTCGGTGATTATCAAGTGAGGAGTTTTAGAGAGGAAATGAGAGAAATTAAAGATAACTCTTGATGAGAAATTAAGGATAATTTCTTGTAACTCTTTTGTATTTCTTGTAACAACTCATTGATGTGAATCAGAGAGCTAGTCTCTGCCATATGCAGGTCGATTTGGACCAAATTAAGTAAACAATCTCTGTGTTTGTCTCTCTACTCTGTTTATCGTTGTTCTTTGAATTGATTGTGTAGATATGCTATACACATAGGTTTTAGATTTATTTTAAGTTGAATCTAAATTTGTTTGGATTGTTTAGTTTGGTTGTCGTTGTTAATAGTTCCATTTTTTTGTTGTTGAATTCACCACAAGTGGCATCGCCAATGGGGAAAGCAACAAATCTTTCAAGTGAACATCATGGGTACTGAATGAGATGTTGAAAAATTTGTAGGAGATAATATTTTGTGTTGTGAAAAGCGAGGATGGTAGCATTCTTTATTCAACATAAGTGTGTTGATGCTTTTAAATATGAGGCGTTGATACAAGTCAACCTCACACAATCACAAAAGACTGAGAAGAAATGTCATTCACACAAATTTGTGGCGGGTTGTAATGAATTTTTGGCGATAAAAAATATATTATATGTATACTATTTTAAAAATGTATACTACTTTTCATTTTACTATAAAATTATCATTTTTTCTTATAAATTTTTTACTTACAATGTTTTTTAATTTTTTAATTATTTCTTTACCAAAAATTAACTTTTAAAAAAAAAAAGTGAATTTGTGGCGATTTATATACATTTTAAAAGAAAAAAAATCACATTTACGACGTCTAAAACCATCGATAATTAATTTTTATAAAGAAAAATCTTTTGCGGCATCCTTAGGCCCAGACAAATGTCCAGTTGAATAATTTACGGCGACCGAATCTCGCTGCAAACCGTTGAGAAAGTGTTTTTTTTTTTTCATGTGTCACTCGACTACTGCAAATTCTCCTTTCCTACTACTTTTTGTGCCTTTGTGTGGGATTTTGGCCCCATCAATTTCTTGACATTCTTTTAGTGATTATATTGTGCCTCAAAGATATAGTGTTGAGGAAAATCTCAAAAGAGAAGATTGCAGCGGTAAATTAGACCAAACAAGAATTGTTGTATATGACCAAGTTGTTGACTCGTATGTTATGTCTAAAACAACAATTTCATTTATTCAAGATGGTAGAATCAAAATTCATAGTAGAGAAATTTACAAATATCAAGAAAATCACTAATGGTTTGGCGAATATTAAAGTGAAGTTCAATGACGAGAATAAGGCTTTACTCTTGTTGAGTTTGTTTCCCAAATCTTTTGAGCATTTCAAGGATGCGCTTCTTTATGGAAATGAATCCATTATTACCTTGGAGGCGGTCCAATCTGCAATTAGAACCAACGAGATAACCATAATTAAGACTTGAAGGTGGAAGATAGTGGTAAAGACTTGAGTATCTCAAGAGGAAGATGTGAGAATAGAAGAAACTGAGCTAGATAAAATCAAGGGGTGGTGATAGATCGATGTGATTCAACTGTCAGCAACAATTTTCATGAGTTGGGGGGATGATGACTTCGTGCAAGTTGGTTTTTTGAGGATGATTATGCAAGTGGCTAGGCAATAATGATGACAAATTGGGAATCCTAGAAGATTTAGGTCATGAACTGTGGATGTTCTTATCACATGTGTCCAATGGAGCAATCCTTTGAGACTCTAAAGTTGAAAGAAGGTGGAGTTGTTCATCTTAAAAACGACAAAGCTTGTAAGGTTCAAGGTTTGAGTTTTGTTCATCTTATGATGTTTGACAATCGTGAGTTTATTTTACAAGATGTGAAGTGTGTTCCTAAACATAAGCAAAATTTATTATTAATAAGCATATGTAATAGATAATGCTATATATGTCAATAGAATTGAGCGTGAGATAATGAAAAATCTTGCATGATGAAAAATAATAGTTAGAGGTAAAAAAAAGTGTGGGTTGTACTTACTAAATAGTTCTACTATTATTGGTCATGTGTTAGTAACAAGTCAAGACTTGCATGATAAATATGAGATATGGGATTTTAGGTTAGAACATGTTGAGAATTGACAATGGTCTGGAGTTTGTTTCATAAAGTTTAATGAGTTTTACATGTTAAAGGGTATTACACGACATAATGGATGTACGTGTTTAGGAGATGAGTCGCCCACATGTTTGTTTCATAATGGATGTACGCGTTTTAGAGATGAGTCGCCCACATGTTTCTAGAGTTAAGTCGTGGAGGAAAAAACTCAGTTTGAGGGAGGGGAAGTCTTCCCATTGAGACGAGAAGAATACATGAATTGGGCTGCCAATCTACCTTCTTATTTTTGTTAAGGTAAAATGTATGACATCATTTTTACGATTACACATATCGATGTTTTTTTTAACTAGATATTCAGACCAAAGTCGAAATAGTTTAAAGGATCAATTCTATTTTCTGTTAGTGGATGTTTAAATGAAGGCATAGAAAAGTTTTCTACGTACTAATCCAATACAAGAATTATTGGTATTTCGGTGATCCAACTCAAGATCTAGAAAGCCATAAGATGTCAGCCATTTTCTGGCTGAAATTTATCGGTTATATCCTTTTGTAAATGGGTTGCTCTTGCGTTTTATATGTCACTATATCTCTTTTGCTAAAAAATAAAATTTAAATTATGTTTTAAAAATTATTAGCCGATGGATTATAGCACAAAGACATTATACAGCTTTTAGAATAGTTGGAAAAATGATGATATGTAATGTAATAATAAAAAGTCAGATTAGGAATTAGGAGCAAGGTTGGTAAATGATTTAGATAATACAAAGTGGTCGATAGAAGTCATCATCAGCTAGATATGCCCTCAATACAAAATAACTTTTTTATCAGCAGAAACATAATTATTATATATTGAACACAACAAAATATTTTTATGTCTAATTGTTTTCAGCATTTAGTGCATCACTAGCCAGTTGAGCAATTGACTGTGTTAATGAAAAGTAAACTAAAGTTTCATGAATTGGGTTCAAAGCTAAAACCCAAAAATGCGGTGTATCTAACGGGGTTATATGAAGTATGGGAGGAATTTAAATTTTCCCACAATTCACATTCATTTTGAAAGTACACATCGAAAAAATACAGTTTTTTTTTTCTTCCGGTGGAAGTATAGATTTTTTTTTAGGGGTTGTGGAAGTATAGATAAAAAAAGTCACATTGTTGGTTACATATGTGATTCTTAAAAAAAATGTCGGGGAGATAAAATTGTTATCTCAATGTAATTTGTCATTTATTATGGTCTTATCTGACTTGAGAATTAATCTATACCGTTACATGCAGATGATATCTTGATCACAACAAAGAAATATATCAACATAAATATTTTAAGAGTTAGCAAGACCTAAACCAAACTTCAAGATACTTCTTGTCTCTTTACCATTTAAAGTTTATTCGGATTTTACTACTAAAGTAAAATAATCTTTATTACGAAAATTAGTATAAAAAAAAAAACTCACTTATTTCATGTTTAACTAACATTTAGGGATGAATTCAGGTTTAAAAAAATTGACCGACCAAAATTTAAAAGTGGGTTAGGGTTATGTATAATGTTGGAACTTATTCACACAGTTTGAGACAGGGAAAAAAGAGAAAAATGTAAAATGAGGGAAAATTTTGAATTTTTGGCTATGCAACTTGCTTTCATTCATGATCTCGTGTTTACTTATACAACTTAGTAATTGGGCTTACCAACAAATAACTAGAGCCAATACATCTTAACTACACTTAGTTATTACTTGCACTCTAAGCAACTAACTTGGCATGTTAACTAACCTATGTTACTAATTGAATTACAATTAATTCAACACATATGCATCATTCTTATTCTATACAAATGCACTTAATCTGAATTTTAATTCAACATATAATAACCCATCACTCATTTACCCAATTATTCAGTACTCTATAAACAAAATAGTCAACTTAAACTTTATTTAAGTAGGAATCCTATAAATGTTTACTTAATGTTGTATCGACCATTGCTTTTTCCTATTTACTATGTCAACCCTTTTAAAGTAAATTTTAATCCCATAAGTGTTTGTCTATAATCCTATAAATTTTACGTGTCGACGCTTCTTAAATTTGTCTTTGATTCAAAATTTTGCTATTAACAACACCAGATTCATTCGGGTCTAGGGGCAGGTTAAAGCCTAAAAATAACTCGATAAAAATTTAAAATCGGATTAGAGACAAAGTAAGATCCGTCTCAACCAGTCTCTTACTCATCCTTATAAATAAACCACATGCTTTTGAAGGATTTATGAAATTTAATCTCCTTATCAAAAGCTTAATTAATTTAATTGCCTCTATCTTTTCTCATATCACTTTTCCTTTTTTCTGTAGTGCTAATAAATGTAACAAGCATATCATCATCTATCAATCTCACAAGTCCTTATTTCATTTATAAAATTCTTCTAAGACATATAGCAATAGCCACACAAATGATCGAAATGCATTTTAATCAATTTCAAGTATTCCACATGTCTTTTCAGCCTCCTTCCTTTTCTTTTCCTGTTCAACGTTTGGTGTAACAAAGAGAATAATATAATATGATTATCACCAAATTAAAGCACTACTAACGCATATAAGCATATAATTTATATTATATTTTTATTGTTTTTTAAATGACCAGTTCACATTTGTAGTTTATAGTGAGATTCTTCTAAGACTCTTCCATAGCACATGCATTTCTATAAACAATTCTTAAATATAATAAACAAGTTATTGGTCTCATATCCCTTAAAAAAAATGATTGGTCTCATATCTTAAATTAATAATAAAAATGGGCCATGAAATCATTTTCCATGTTACAATCTATCTATAAATTAAAGGAAAAAACTTGGAGCTAGTTAAAATGATTGGACTTAAAAAAAATTACTAGAAATTTACTAGCAAATTTCAAGAGACTTTAGCTAAAAAAAGAATTGTATATCCTAAATTTCTAATTATGGTAATCAAATAATGTGAACATAAGCAAAGAAAATTGGATAGCAATCTTATGTGTTACAGCAAATCCCCAAGTACTCCAGCAAGGCACATGATGATGATCAATCACTATATCATAAATTGAACTTTTAGGGTATGGCAATGACTTAGAGACAAGTCACATCTTAAAGAGAAGGAAACATCTCAAACCCTAGCTGTGCCCTTGCCCTGTCAACATCCCTCCTTAACCCATCCTTGATTGTTTCTTTCTAACCTACCTCAATAATAAGTATCCCTTGGATTCATGTCCTCTTAGCCACATATTCTAAGAACTATTCCCAGATGGACTTGTCCAAATAAAAACATACCCTTTTCGTCTTTTAGACTTCATGTAGTCTTAATCATATAAGAATACAAGAAGCCAATTTTCAGTGTAGGGAAATCCCTTTGCATATCCTTATCTATTGTAGACATTGAATTCAATTTTAGATAATCCCATAATCTAGCTAATTTTATGATATGATACTAGCTGTATTACATCGGGATTTTTAAGAGTGGTCCTAATTAATATACCTATATTTTGATCTAGGATCAATAAAATCAAAGTCAAACTAAGTGGTCCTAGTCAAAAACATAATACCTAGAGATAAGTGTAGGATCAAGGGCATGGGGCCAAGAGGATTGAATGAATACGTGTATGATTTTTTTCTTTATAAAATAGATCAAGAGTTTATTATTTTAAAACAGTGAAGAAAGGAGAATATATTACAGTACTACACTAGAAGAGCATAAGGGGTATTTTTATTTGATATAATAGATTCTTGAATCCAAATAAGGAGAATATAGCACTTTATATAGTAGAAGAATCAACAAAAGAAAGGGACACAATGTTATTGGTCCTTTGAGAGGAGAGGAACAATAGTATCTTCTCAAATCAATACTCCAATTTTGCTCATATCGTGGACCTAGGTGAGATCATAAAATGGTTTGTCATAAGGTCAAACGTTTTGATATGACTCTTTTAAATGGTTGATTTGCAAATCCTGTGCAATATTACGTTATATGAATTATTGGTTGAGAGTTGGATTGTTGGTGTGGTTATTGGTGTCAAGTGCGAGTAAGAATTAGATCAAAAAGGGGGTTTTGAGCTATAGATAAGTGAGAAGACTCGTATACTTAATACCTTAAGGTTAGGGTTAAGATATGATGTCTAATCCACTTGTATGGTTTCTTTAAGTTCAATGTGATGATTCGCCAAACTCTCCTAAGGACTCAACAGTGGTATTAGAGCTAAGTTTGACGAGATCCTTGTATCTAAAGTCTTTATGATGATTTTGGGTGTCAACAATAGTGCAATCATGTGTGGATGAAAAAAATCTGATTGAAGGATAGCATATCCAAATGAATGGATGGACTAGAGGCATATTGTTGGTATGTCAAGTGTAAATAAAACGCTCATATTAGATGAAAAATTTGACTTTGAGCAACATATAAGTGAGAATGTACATATACCTAAAACCTAAAACTTTTGAGTTAAGATGTGATGTTCAATTATTAAAGCTCAATGTGATGATTACTCAGCTCCCCTCAAGCAAGAATAACACAGATTTATTTTGCTTAAGGCTCTACTCTTGTAGGAATTTCTTCATCTACAATTGTATAGCCTTAATTGTGAAGACATTTCCTCTCATGCAAAAGTCATTACGTAACCATAATTAGATTTTCTAGAATCAAGATCACCACAATATCTGCATCTTTGTAGCTAATTAACACAGATCCACCACCCCACTAAGACATCTGAGAAACTATTTCAAATCTTGTCGATGATCTTTGCCATGATTAGAGAGAAATTAATTGACAACTCCAACAATGTGAGCAATATACGGCCTTGTGCATGCCTTAACATACACACAACTATCATTTGTGGATGCATATGGAACCTTCTCTATATCTTCTTGATCTTTTCACTTGTAGGGCATTATTCTGAACTCAATTTGAAATGACTATGGTGTAGGGTACTAATACATTTGTATTTTCTCATGTAAAGTCCCTAACACCTTCTCGATGTAATTGCGTTGAGACAACCACAATTTACCATTCATATTGTCACAAGTAATTATCATGACAAGGATTTTCTATGCATAACCAAAGTTCTTCATTGCAAAAGAGTTGCTTAAATCTTGCTTTAGACTTTGAATATTTTTAGTGTGATAATCAACGATCAACATGTCATCCATATATAGCAAGAGAATAATATAATCATCACCTTCAGATAATTTTTTTAAAGCACACAATGATAAAAATAAAATATAGATTTACTAGACCAATGCTTCACCAGGTTTCTCAGAGAATAATATAATGCTACATTAAAAAAATTATATTCTAAACTTAAAAAAAACTAAACCACATCACTCTAATGGTACAGTTCCAAGAATCATTCGAAGAAGGGTTTGAAAATCTGGATGGTTGATGATGAAGGCCAAGATACAAACCATTTTGAATGTAGTTTATAAAAAACATTTCAATCAAAATATGAAATAGGTAATCTTATATAAGCATTGCTATTTTTTTTATGTCGAAAATATATACTCTTATTTTTTTCATCAGACACAAACTATTAAATTATTGCTAATTTGTAATCACAAAATTTTCATATGCAAGACAAGAACAACCCAATGAATGAGATCTACATCTTTTATCCTTTTACCTTCTACCACTTAAGAAATTTTGTTTGAGTGGTCTATTTTACTTATTAGTTTTATACAACTTTAGTTTTAAGGTAGTTTGCTAAAACATATCAAAATTAGCTTATATTGAAACACAATTAGTATCAGTATTCGAACCACTTTCTTCGGATATATTATGAAATGTTAATGTAACTACAAAAGTTATCATTAATAATCCAATAGAATGAATATACCCGTGCATGTCCTCATGAGCTTAACTCATTTAGTAAAGGATAATGCATAATATATGTAGGGGTCAGGGACACCCCATTTATTCACATATACCCGTGTATTTACAAATAGATGTCTAGTTATCAATAATTTTTTCAAATTAATAGTTTATTAAATAAATTACGAGTTATAATATGAACACTATTTTTTTTCTTTTATTAATTATACATAGACACATACTCTTGCCAATTATAAGCAAATTTTATTTTTTAGGTTCATTCAATTAATGATGTTTGTGATTTATATAACATATGCATTAATTGCTCAGAAGAAAAAAAAAATAGTTTGTGGTTCAATTACTTTTTATACTCTTTTTTTGGACGGATGCTTGGCTTGGTGTCGTTTAATGTCAGGTTTAGCATATTATATCATTTGACGGTGTTCAAGGGGGAGTCTGTTTTTGATTTGAGCCTTTTAGGTTGGGGGGAGGAGGGTGGGGTGTGGAGGTGGCGAAGGAGGTTGTTTGCGTGGGAGGAGGAGATGGTGGGAGAACTAATTTTACTTCTTCAGAATGTGACTTTGTAGGTTAACAAGGATGACAAATGGCTTTGGACTTTGGAAACATCTCAAAAAATTTATGTTCGTAGTGTTTACAACTATCTAATGGCGCAACCTACTCTTGCTACATCGGTGCCAGCTTCTTCACTTTGGCCCAAGGACGTTCCTTTGAAAGTTGTGTTGTTTGCTTAGCGGTTGTTTCAAGACAGGTTGCCCACAAAGGACAATCTTTCTCATCGCGGTGTTCTTGATCATAATTCTTTAGAGTGTGTGGCAGGGTGTGGTTCGGTAGAATCGTCTGCACATCTATTATTACATTATAATTTTTTTTTGGTCTATCTAGCATTTAGTTTACAGATGGTTGGGAAACTTTATGGCTGTCCCTCAGCTTATGTCCAGGAAAGACTCGTCAATCGATTTTACAGGTTATATGGTTTGCGATTGTTTGGGAAATTTGGAAAGAAAGAAATAATCGGATTTTTACAGACAAAGCGTGCTCAGTAATTCAAGTGGCTAATAAGATTAAGCTGCACACTTTTATGTGGTTGAAGGCGAAATATACTACTTTTCCCTTCAATTATCATGGCTTAACCCGTTCACCCTGCTGGGCATAAGCTAATAGTTATTTCTTTTCTTGTTTTTTGTTATTATCAGACTCTTGTGTAATTATTGTGTACGACCTTGTCGTTTCTTCCTTTGCACACCTTGTGCTAGGAAGAATGCTTTGATTTGGTAATATATTTCATTTTAGGCTCTTCAAAAAAGAAAAAAGAAAAAAAACACATGCATTAATAATTAATATTATGTATAAAATCTGGATAAGATACACTAGAGACCCAGACAACACCAGGCCAATAAAAAAAATTGCTCAAAAAAAAAAGGCCAGTAAAAAATCGTAAACAAACTATTTTATTTATGACAAAGTAAACAAACTATTTTTTTTAAAAGTAAACAAACTATTAATGTTCAACACATTCAATTTTATAATAGAGATGTGAATTAGTTTCAATATTAATCAATGTATTTATTTTATCTCAATGCTTGTTGAATATCGAAACTAAAAACCATTGAATATCGAAACTGCAAACCATTACAAGTTTTTTGGCAAGCAAAATGGAAATAGGTTGAAACACAAAGACCACAAATAACGATGTATAATATACAAGCTACTCAACTAGAGAATAATCTATTTCATATCATAAACGTTTAATACACCAATCAAACATGACAGAACTTGTTCCATCAAGAGTTGAAACTGCAACAACTTTTTATCATCCCAAGAATACACACTACATCTTGTAGAAAAATTATTGATGATATAGACAGAGTTGCTCTCATATCCCCACAAGTTCGGATTGCTCAATACATGACAATTTGCCCTGAAATTATCGGCATCATAGAATAGTGCAATGTCGCCCAAAGTTTTCATATTAACGTAATTCATGGTGGAGCCTTCTATCTTGAACACGTTCTTTATTTGCCTATGCCTTACACTAACCACCAAAAGTTGCTCATCACATATAACGAGCCTTAGGTTATAGTAATAAATTTGATTAGGAGTACTATTCAGTTTTAGAAATTTAATATTTGCAGAGTTCAAGCTGAGTACCCCTATGTTGGCCTTAATAGTGACAACATATATTATATTATGGAAAACAACAAAGTCAACCACTGCCCCTTTATCTTTCATTGGTGAATAAGAAACCCATCCACCATTTCGAGATTGATAGACATGCAAACGACTTAGAGATGAAATCACCAAGATAAATTCTACTGAGCATTTGCCAAAAGCAAGCAAGGCACAGTAAGTAAAATTATAATCGTTAATTCCGTTAGGGGTATTGATTACCTTCTTTGTTCTTGTAAATGGGTTGATTAGCACAAATAAATAATCCCTCACCAGGGGCGAATGGCTTTGTTGTAATGGGGTAGCATTGGCTACCCCAAAAGAAAAAAAAAACTTGAATAATCAGTATAGTTTTATATGTAGCTACCCCATTAAAATATTATTCGGCTACTCCAAACAATTTTGTTGGTTCAAAGGGAGATGATATTACACAAATATTGAAAATATATTCAGTTTAGTGTCAATTATGGATAAATTTTACTTCTTAAAACTCAATAGAGCTCAACTTATAAATAACTATTGTTTAATTTTTATTTTCTTCGTTGCCGTTTCATTAAATATAAATTAAAATTA
>Ga0099826_10002503_pt1 | contig 11894 bp, 8 predicted proteins | sample Mtrugardesep15_FD_76830 | JGI IMG/M metagenome (GOLD analysis project Ga0099826, IMG submission 76830) | Root nodule microbial communities of legume samples collected from California, USA - M. trunc garden sep15 | ecosystem: Host-associated > Plants > Roots > Nodule | place: USA: California...
ATTTATATAAGTCAGGATCCGTTGATGCAAATTCAGCTTGCAAGAAGAATCAGAGGCGAGAGGGCTTAGTTTCAATTTCGTAACCCTAGAATTAGATGACTAGTGTTAGTATTAGCAAGTGTTAATCTTAAACCGTTTAGTTTATGTTTTATTTACTTAATCTGATTTCCTTTGTTATGTAATTGTGTTCTCTTGTCACTACCAATATATTGGCTAAATCAAAAGTTTAATTGACATTTATATCATGAATCATTAAGAAGACTTGAGAGTATGAATGTCCCCAATTTTAAAAGCAATGTTAGACTGAAAAATCAGAATGTGGTGTACAAGTCATTAACCATATATGCAAAATGCTTCAAGAAGTTTTATGCTGAATGTACTAATTGTGCTTAACAAGATTGGGGCAAATACCCTGCTTTGGTACACAAGTATTGTGGCATGTTGCACATTACTTGTAAGTAGTAAATGGAAAAAGGTGGAACCCTCTTTAGTGGAACAACTTGAAGTGCTATTGAGACACCAGGGCAAGCTCTTCTTCAAGTTCCAAATGGTATAAATTGTAAATTTTGTCCCCTCACATCTAACTTATTCACTTCACTCATAAACCTATCTGGCCTAAACTCAAGTGGATTCTCCCACAGTTTGGAGTCCCTATCCATTGTTCACAAATTAACAAATAAAATAGACTTTGCTGAAATCTCAACCACTAACATCACAACTTTTGGATGATTCTCTCACCAATAATGGTAGTGAAAGGTGAAGTTTTGTTGTTACTTTGAGTATAGCTTGCAAATATGGAAGATTGGGAAGATCTGACCCTTGTATTAATCTACTTTTTCTTGTTAGTGAATCAATCTCGTCTTGCTTTTTTCATCACAAGTGGGTTGTTTACTTGTTTATTTACTCAGCTAGCTCCCATTCAACTGTTGTAGAAGATGTGTCTGTTCCTGCTAAAAAGATGTCTTGCATAAATCGAAGTCTAAAATTAAAAATTGTGTAGGTAATTTTGCAAAATGGTCTCTAACATTTACATCAACGAAGTAGTGCATGGCACCAGGTGTGCTAATGAGGCACATGATGATAATGTCAGCCGCTAGCAAGTTGAAATCTATTATTTGACAGAAACTGACAAAGGAACTGACTTGATTAACGTTCTATAATGCGAAGGAGCTAACTGAATTGAAACAAGTGACCAAAGTCAGAGATTATTTTAGGTATCTACTCTGTAGATACCATGCTTAGTATATCTAAACACTAACCAACACTTTTGAAGTGCATGGACTTTTGAAAAGAATCCATAGTAGTAAGTAGTAGTAGATGTTTTTTCTGTTCCTCAATAACTCAGGTATACATGCATGTAGATCAAAATAAAGTAGGAAGTGAATGGAAGTTAGAAAAAATGCTTACTAAGATGAAAGACTTGACATTTTCTCTGGTTGATTTTATCTCAGTGCTCTCATCCTGGTATTTCCAACCAAAATATCAAGTAGATCCCTTTGTTGTTACCTTCACCATTTTCCTTCCTTTTCCTCCTTTCCTCTTGATGGAGATCATCCTCTCCATCATTGTGTCAAACCAGTTCTGAGTAAATTTAAGCCTTGGAAATTCCCTGCATATGCAAATTCTTACAACACTTTATATTCTAACAAATCAAACTTCCCTGCAATTTTGAATAATCTTGAACTAACTTCCTAATATCTTCGACATCACCATCATTTTCACAACAAGTTTTACTCATTGTCATCCTTTATTATGATTCTATTGGTGTGAATCAAGAGCTCGCCACCAATATCGAAGGCCTCCACAGCTTCACTTTTCTTCTGCAAAAGTCTCAGAAACCTCGCAGTCTCTTGCTGCCTCAAGGGACGGAGTTGATCAAGAGTTCTTCCACCAAGAAGTTCTGACATGCATTGAACTTCCAACAGTCACTATATGGTGCAAATCGAACCTTGTGATCCATACGATAAGTAGTGAATTACATAATTATTATCTACTAGAGAAGAAAGTTTCACAAGTTTTGAGAATACCTTAGGCTATTTCTGGACTAGAAATTGCTACACAAGGCACAGAGCCTAGGAAAAGTTTCACTATGGGTCCATATTGAATTGAAAGCTTGTGAATACTTTGGTGAGCTGGTGGTACTAACTTAGGCCTAAGGTGAAATTGCCCAAAGATAGGTAAGGCAAGACTGCAAGAAAAGTTAGATATAGTTTTGCATAAATTCAGCCATACCTGAAATATTTGGAAGAAAAATATGGTGGTTTAGGTGGCTTGAAACATAAACATAGGGGTAACACATGAAAATCGTATTTGTGTGTACATGAATACTTATGGCACTGCTTATATATATGATTTGGTAACTGTTGTGGTTGTTGTCTGTACCTATATGACAATATCAAATTACAATAAGTTGTTTTTGCTTCCCTCATTATCAGCTGGTCAAGCTCAAACTATAGAATGTTAGATTTAATATTTGCTTATCAAACTTGATATAAATTTCTTCTCTTTCATATTTTCTGTGTTAATGAAGGTGAAATTAGAATGGGTTTACTTAACTTGGCAAAACATACCACTGAGTGGGAGAGTCAATCCCCACAACATTTATTGAGACAGAGTTTTAAATCATTGAACAGATAATTAGGTCAATGACGGCTCAATGAGTTTTAAATAATAGTTATACCACTATATTCCAATGTTGTTCATGATATGGAAATACTCCTCAAGTTTTTTAAAGATGAAGATAAAATATATTTATGTAATGATTTTCTGAGATGAAGATATTGTCATCGTTGATGTATTTATTGTGGTTACATCTAAATCACAAATGTATAAACTTAGAGAATATAAGAACTATATAAACTTAGAAAATACATGTATAAAATGTTCATCCAAAAGACAAGTACATCGATAAAGGAAAGTATATAAATAAATAAATAAAATAAATGTTTTTTTTGGAGATAAAATAAAATAAAATAAATGTTTTTTTAGGGAAAAATAAAATAAATGTTAACATGTATTTTTTCGCACATAATAATAAATTGGGTTAAATATGTTTTTGGTCTCTATAAATATACCAACTTTTCGTTTTAGTCTCTCTAAAATTTTCCTTCAACTTTTAGTCCCTATAAAATTTTCAATCACTACTTTTAAGTTAATTTTTGTATTTTTTTTAATGAAATTGTGCAGAAATGTGTAAAATATTGTAAAAAAAAATAGAATTTTTTAATGAAACACAAATTAAATATGAATTTTTAACCGTAAAAAATTATAAAAATTCATATTTTGTTAAAAAATTCTAATTTTTTTTTGTGAGTGATTCTTATAATATCATGAATTTATCTGCAAAATTTTATTTAAAAATATGAATTCTACATATGAGTTTACTTTAAAGGAGGACCAAAAGTGAAAATATAAAAAAATTTAGGGACTAAAAGTCGAAGAAATTTTTTAGAGGGACTAAAACGAAAATTTGACATATTTATAGAGACCAAAAACATATTTAACCCTAATAAATTAGTTATAATTTTTTTTTGACAAATTAGTTATAAATTATTGTTTTGTAAATTATGTACTAATTAATTATTATTTTTTTGATGAAAAGTAATTAACTATTTGAAAGGTTTATTATTTTTTTCATTTTTTTTTTAATTCTTTAACATATGCCTACCCTAACAAAAATTATCAAAATGACTTATTTTGTGAAAATTATCACATTTTCAGAGCATATGTTTGGCGAAGGTATCCTTCTTCTCTCCTTCTCTCATGTTTGGGCTACCCCTAACACGCATACTACTCTTATTTTTCTTCTCTCTTCTATTGCTATGTTAATGTAGCTAAGCTTAGGGGTTTCGAATCCCTTCTCATCAAAATTGACACAATGGCCAAACCCATTCACAAACATGTTTACACTGACAGTGCTTGTAGTTGTAGCTATTGATTGAAGAATGATTTCTCTCCAATTGGTTCAGCAACTCTTAATGGTGGCCAGCCAGCCAGGTATGAAATTTTCATCACAATTACTTCTGGGCTACCAAACGCTTATAAAAAAAAACTTGAATTTCCAAACTTGGCGAACAAGCAATAGCATTAATAAAATAGAGGGCCAAAAAGGAAACAAAAAAAATTCTAATTTTATTTATGGTATTAGGGTTTTGTTGAGCGATAATCGTTTACAGTTTAACCCTAAAGTAACAAACCTAAGCAGCGAATCCACATTCTCAAAGCAGCCGCCGTCGGAAGTTAGGGGTGAGAAACTCTGCTTTCCCTTTTATTTTTATTTTTCCTATTTCCCTTCCCCTCTCTGTAGCGCCAGCGAGTATGCGAGTCTGACGCAATTTAGGGCGCCATAGGAGAGAAAGGGAAGGGCAGTACTTTATGAGGCACTGACATGTCGACACCGATAATAATTAAAAAAAAATGACAATATAGTGAGGGAATGAATAGGAATTTCTCAACTTGTTTAGGTAAAAAATTTAAAGGAAAGGAGAAGAGGGAGAACATTCTTACTAATTTATTATGTGAAAGAGTAGAATTATTTGGATAGATTAATAAAGCCCTTTGAAAACCTTGATCCAATCCAATTTTTGGCTACCCATGTAGGAAAGTTTTAGTTTGGCAGAGAAAAAATAGTTCGCCAGGGCAAGATGGAACTATCATCGCTTCGGCTTTAATTTCGCTCCTAAAACTTGTGATTATATGTTTGGAGGTGAATTTGATATTTCTATAATTTATGATGTTTGTTGCAGAAGAGATTGAATTGTTGTGTTGCTCTAGATGGGTGCTTCTAGGCAGAAATGGTCATCAGAAGAGGGATCGGCGCTCAAAGCTGGTGTTGCCAAGCATGGGGTGGGTAAATGGAGCAAGATACTCAAGGATCCTGAGTTTAACCATGTGTTGTATATCCGCTCAAATATCGATCTCAAGGTTTGCTTATGATGTTGGTTGTTGTGGTTATTTGTTTATTTATTCACTTTACATATAATAATGTATTGAATAAATGTTGGACCGTCAATTGTGGATCTCAAGGTTTGGTTATGTGGGTTGGATAGGATAAATGGAGAAATATGAGTATTAAGGCAAATGGATCATCCTCCGGGGACAACTCTCAGCTAGCAATCAAAAGGGTGCATCATCAGGCACCAGAACAGGGTGACAACTCCATGGCTGTAAATCTTGTTACCACTGATGATGAAATTCTTGATGTCCAGCCTCTTCAACTTTCAATAGATATGCTGGAAATTAAGGGTCCGGAAAGGTCTATCAAAAGGTTGGCCCCATATTTTGTTTTGTTTAGTATGGTAATTTATTTAATGGAAAATGCTAACAACTTTCCTTGTTAAGAAGTTCAAAATGGAAATTTTATCTGTGAATTGTGTATTCAACATATTGAAACATTAAAAAGTAAATTTTCTACATAAACTTGTCAACTGTTTCCTTTTTTGAACCCTTAACTTAGCATGACCCGTAGTTAATTGCATCTTACAGAGATTGAATTTTAACAAACCGCTATTGTTCTGTGTTGCACGATTTAATACAAAATATCGACCGTAATATTCCTATTAGTTTCTTTGGTCGAAATGCGGGAAAGCTCCATTTGGTGAAATCGAGTTTTGTGAATTATCCCTGGAAGTGGAAGATAATTTTGAGATCTTCAAAAGATATGTGACTACAGTTACTTCAGCCAACACACAAGACGAGACTTTACCACCGTGGAGCGGCTTTTTGCAAAAAGATGAGGGAAAAACTTAGTAATAGACCATAGCAGCACTTTATCACTGTAGTGTAGAAGAACATGAACAAACTAATACTTTCCGTGATCTGTGATTGGCAACACTCGCATCTATGAACTTTGTTTGCAGAATAGGACATATATAATGTAATTGTGCTACAGGCGATTGCCTTTCAATTAGGGATTCTTATCAATTACCAAGCGTGTTAAGATCATCCTGTTTCCTTGCTAGTATGCTTGCCTAATTTCATTATTTTGTTTTGCTTGCATCGTGTAGAGGATTCTTTTATTTGAAATTTTGTTTATATACATATGTTCCTCATATTGACAGTGTATGCTTAACCATGTTTAAATTATACAGATTGGACAACTTTATACTGGAAGCAATATCTAGCTTGAATGAGGTCGATGGTTCTAATAAAACAACTATTGCTTCTTTCATTAAGGTATAATTATGATTTCTAAGCCCAACTTTTATTTGTTCTGCTTTTAATTTATTAAATTTGGTGTCATGCTATTATTTTAACTTTATGATTGAAGATGTTGAACTACGTAAATATCACATAAAATCATTGTTCTATCTGAACAGTATTTTAGAATATCTTAGAAAATCTCTCGTCCATATCCTTGATGTTATTTGTTTAATTTTGATTAGGAGTTGATATTAGTACAAAAATTGGTTAGTACTTTATCTGCGAGCGAACCTTGGCACTACCTTGTGATATGGAGGTCATAGGTTGAACTCCTTGTAATAGCCTCTCCGCTTGCGGGTGTATGGCTGCATATGTCTATCCTCCCTAGATCCCACCTAGTGGGAGCCTTGTGCACTGGAGTAATAAATGAAAATCACTTGTGTGTGTATAAATTACTAGAAACTATCCTTGTGATATGGAGGTCATAGGTTGAACTCCTTGTAACAGCCTCTCCGCTTGCGGGTGTAAGGCTGCATACGTCTATCTCCCTAGATCCCACCTAGTGGGAGCTTCGTGCACTGGAATAATAAATGAAAACCACTGTGTGTATAAATTACAAGAAACTATCCTTGTTTACAGTCGTAGAATTGTATAGAAGAAAATGAAAGAAGTAGGGAAAGAAAATATACAAATGTTTAATCAACTACATATAATAAAACTTATTATGCATATGTTTAATTGCTTCAAATTTCTTCTTCATTTATATATATCGAGGATTAATTACACATGAATAAGAGGCAAGTGGGCAACAAGCTGCGTCGCTAGGCCTTTTTGGATGCAAAACCAATCCTCGTAAACACAACATTCATGGACCTAGGAGACATGACATTGCTATGCATTACCCTTTGAACTCTATGTAGAAGGTCAACAACCTCTGGTGCTAGTAAGCCGAAAGTGTCAAAAGCAAATGGTATAAAAGCATGTTGATTGTCAGAACACGCTTTCTCATGTTTGGCCACTTTGCTTGACGCAGCTTTTAGGGCTGCATGTCCTACCGTAAAAGCCCCGACCCCTAATCCCACAAGTGGTGAAACCCCAGTCAAGTCCACACATGCATATTTTCCTCCTACCCATCCGTACAACATAATTGCTTTGATTTTGCTAAGTCGGGGCCATCATGAAGCAGAGCTAGTTTAGAAAAAGAAGGTTAAAATTAAGCCATGTGCTGCAAGACAAGTGAGCCTATTTGCACAAAGAAGCTTGAGTGGTGTGAGTGTCTTGCAACTCTAAGCCATTTGAAACCTGATTAATGTGACTTGTGATTTCCGTGAATGGAAGCTTAGTATATCTTGACTCTTTGGTGCTTCAAATGCCCCTTGTGGTAGAATGCAATCTATGATGCTATTTCAACTTTCAATTGACTAAATCTTATGTGGTTAAGAAATAATTATATTGATTATTGCAATACTAACTAAAGTTCAATAGCATTCCATTTGGTTGGATACTTTTCTATTTTATTTTTTCTTATACACTAATGTTTTTGTGTTCAACATAAGTTGAATTCATTATTCTGTATAATGTAGAACCACTATTGCGCACCAGCAGATTTCAAAATGAAGCTGTCAGCAAAACTGGAGGATCTTGTATCTAGTGGAAAACTGATCAAGGTATTTTACAACATGTTTCATTATGTCATAACTATTCCATCTCATGCAAACATACATTAAAAATTGTCGTAAAGGCATTTGTTTTCAACAACGTATTTGTTTGTGTTTTTATCCAAGCACCAGTGTCGGTGCACTTTACAACTCTATCCTATGGATTAATGTAGGAACATGAGCATCAAATGAGATTGAAACATGGATATCCCCATTTGTAGCAGAGGTTGACCTGTCTTTACATCCCCTATCTTTTGGGAGTGGGTTTTCCTCTACAATATTGTTTTATATTTACCGCTTCATGGACAAATACAAAGTCAAACATTTACTCTAAAGAGGTAGTGGATTTGTATTCAGGCCCAAAAACACAAAATGATTTTAGTGTCCAACCTAGACACATTATTGGACCGCCGTATTATCCATGAACCAAGTTTAGTAGTGTTGGGTGTGAGAAGATGTATAGAAAAAACTCATGTGTGAGATAAGGCCTAAATAGAACTTCTAATATCTAGGCAATCTCCTCCTTACAAGCCGCTTTTTTTTTTCCTTTTAATTCAGAATACGTATATTTGTTTCAAATAAGCTGTTGCTGCTGATGCAGTTGTTATAGTCTATTCTCTGTAGTCTGTTGCTTAGATACAGCTGCTGGTTGTGAGTTTGGGTTCAGATTCTAGTATACAACTCTGGATTTTCTAATGTTGACATGGAAAAAATTAGTATCTTCTGATGTGAATTAAAAACAGTTTTTGTTCTTTATATTTTAGGAATCAAATTTTTTTCTTGATTTAGTGTTATACCTTTATTGTGAGCCATATTTGGGTGCTATTCTCATTTTTGGATGATTCAATTAGAGATCTTACTAATGGGTTGAGCTTTATATTTCAGGTGAAACATAGGTACATGATTGCGCCTACCCAAGCATATTCAGATAGAGGAAGATACCCACCCATGTTGTTATTGGAAGGGAGGCAGAAAGCCTCTATTAAATCTGACAGGGGTGGGGGCAATATCCCTAAAAAGTATGACATAGATTATCAAAAGAGAAAGGCTGAGATAGACTTGGAATTGGAAAAGATAAAGTCCATGTCTTTACAAGAGGTAATCGCATGTGCTGCTCAAGCAGTTGCTGAAGCGGAAGCCGCCATGGCAGAAGCTGAAGAGGCAACAAAGGAGGCAGAGGCTGCAGAAGCAGAAGCAGATGCAGCGGCAGCTATTGCAAAAGCTGCAGAAAAATCACTAAAATCACTGCGGTAAATCTCGGCTTTTCCTTCCGTTGTAATATTGTTACATAATACATTAATAGGGCACATGGAAGATTCTTTTGTATGCAACTTAGAAGCAAACTGACAGAATTATTTATTTATTTTTTTCATATATTTACATATGACGTTATTTGGAATGCCAATTTTCTGTGTTATACATAAAACCTGCTTGCGAGGGCATAAAGCCCATCTCTTCTCAAAACCAATCATCTAAAATATAGAAATTAGGTTGCAGAGGGATTTATCATTTCGGAGACTTTCTTTTAGGCATCGTAGTGATTATTTGGTATTTTAATTTTTTTTGCATATATTAATTTGTAGATGATCCCTGCTCTCGATTGAAGTGTGAAGAATGAGACATGAGGAGCGTGATCCGTGGCTTTGAGTAGGAATGGTAGTCAGATTCATTTCGTTTTAGAGGAATGATAGCCAGATTCATATTAATCATTTCCTTGCATTTTTTATATATCTTATATTATTTATTTAAAGTGGCTCTAGGCTTAGCCTTTATCAGGGGATTATTATGAAAGAACTAGACCTTGAAATTTCCTTGTTGGAGAAAGGAAACATTGTTTGAATCTTTTGTAGTAATTTCTTGAGTGGTTGTTTCCATTAGTGCTCATCTAGTATACCATTTGTAGAAAGCATATGTTCAGATGAATTGGAATCTATTCAAATTTCTCCAAAAAGCATACCGATTTATTAGTTCAACCTGACAAATAAAAATCTTTTTTAAGTTGAAACAAAGCTTTATGGGATATTTCCATGTTGGAACAAAGTGCCCTTTCCATTTATAGATTTGAGTAAAACTCAAACATTCTTTGAATTCATTATTACTTTGTTGCTTATGTAATTGTGTGAAAAACAACTCTCCTGATCAGATATTATATTAGTGGTCAAGGTTTTTATTTGAAGGAGTGGAATATGTTGCACGAACTTGGTGCAGTCTTTCATTTATGAATCACTGCATGTGTTTTTATTTCGAGGCCTCTTAAAAGGAATTGTGTAGTAGAAACTGATTTTTGCTGAACTCACTTCCACCATCGGTATCCTTTTTCTCTTCTTCTCTCACGTTGGGGTTACCACTTACATGCATACTACTGTTGTTTTTCGTCGTCATCGACATTGACAAATGGCCAAACCCATTTACAAAATTAACTAAAAATTCAGGCTTGTTTTCTTATTTCCCAGAGTATCACACCGCGTAGAAAATTTGTTTAATGCAATTCCCTTGCAAAATAATGCATGCACACATGTTCTGGGGTAATGATGCGAATGACAGTAGAAAATCATTTATCATCTATTATAGCCCTGCCTTAACCTTGGCTTAAGCAACATAAACCAATTTAATCACCTCCCTATCATCAACACCTCCACATTTTGTTAACTTATGATCAACAACTTCCATGATTTTCCCTTGCCTCTGATTCACTCATAGAAGCTAGTACTAACTATCTAACTCAGGTTATGAAAATGAAAATTTGGGAATTGGAATTAGAGTGGATAATAAAACTTCACCCTCTTACCGCTGATTCTTCTTGTTATTCTCTCTTCCTTTTACCTAAAAACCTCTCAACGACGGGCACTAACACCATCTATCGGTATTTTTTATTTGTATTATATCAATATTAGTTATGCATCCTTTTTATTAGTAGTATAAACATGCTTCTCTAATTAGTCTCATCTCACTTCCCAGAACCTGCATTTGTTCCAAACAGTTAATCCATTCATGGTATTGCAATAAATAATATCTTGGATTGCTTGAAAGATGAAAATGTGATTGGAAAAGGTTGTTCCGGTGTTGTGTATAAGGCTGAGATGTCAAATGGAGAGCTGATAGCAGTGAAGATTCAGATTCTTCGCTAAATTCTGCTTTAAAACATTGTGACACTCATAAATTACTGTTCTAATGGGAATATTAATCTTTTTCAAATTGACGCAACAGTAAAGGTCATTGTAGCTAGCTTCAGAGACTAAAGTAACCAATCCAGAACACTACGGAGGAATGAATTGTGATTTTGTTTGAGTCAATGATCAATGTGATAGCAAATTACACTAATAGAACCAAAAAGATGTTATAGTAAAGGAGAATCACACAACACTTTGAACGCTTTAATATCATCATCGACAATCCATCAAAAATCATAAACTTAATCACCTCCCTCTCAACAACACCCAGATATGAAAAGCAACATACATGATTTTCCCTTACTTTTACAAGTTTTTCTTCCTCCAACAATCTTAAATAAAACCATCTCATAATTATACACATGAATCTTCCTATTTCAGAGACTACTCCTTAAACATTATTGCAACTCAATCAAAATTCATGGGTTTACTAGTAAGATTTTTAAAACTGCTACAAAATTTTAAATCTTCAACAATAAGGTTTTAAATGTTCATATTATTCTATAAATTATTTTTGACAAAATTATTCTATATTATGTTGTGAACTATTTATTTCCAGGATATACTAAAATACTTCAGGGTATATACTCTATGCAACAGAAAACAACTAGTATATGGGAAATAAACAATTATCAAATTCTAAATGTAAACAAAGAAATTACTAGAGTGAAATTGCAACATTACTGATTAATATTCAGATTAAAATAGTGCTACAATTAGATCTGAAGATTCACACAAATAACTAAGCCAATACTACTATCTATCCAATTTTTAGGTAACGAAATTAAAATATTGAAATTGAAATTCTAACAAATAACTAAGCCCTCTCTCCTCTAATTCTTCTTGCAAGCTGAATGTCCTTAGGCATGATTGTAACTCTCTTAGCATGAATTGCGCACAGATTTGTATCTTCAAAGAGTCCAAC
>Ga0099826_10002504_pt1 | contig 11894 bp, 6 predicted proteins | sample Mtrugardesep15_FD_76830 | JGI IMG/M metagenome (GOLD analysis project Ga0099826, IMG submission 76830) | Root nodule microbial communities of legume samples collected from California, USA - M. trunc garden sep15 | ecosystem: Host-associated > Plants > Roots > Nodule | place: USA: California...
ATGTACTTCTAAATCAAATATTATTTGGTAGGGGTCTAGTACAATACAATGATACATGTTCCCCTTGAAAAATAAAATTACAGATGTGGCAGTTTTATGAACCGCAAACTAGCATGTGCCATCCATAAAATCGACCAACAATTCCTGGACCATTCCTCTATCTGGCATCTTCCCAGCGGCGCCATATATAGGTGCTAGGCCTCCAGTTATTGGACCAGGATTTTCTTTCACCTGAAATTGAACACCACACAAGACACAAAGATTTAACACCACACAAGACACAAAATAGTTAACCAGAAAATACAAATCAAGTTAAGATGGCTGTATCAAGCCATGAGCTCCAACATCAACTGTCACGTACTAAATAACCCAATTATAACCAAGTCTCAAGTAGATAACTTGGTCAGTGAACTAAGAGATTAAGAGACAGAAGGTGTTTTAAGTGGGGACCAGAGTTTTCATCAAAAAAGGCAGGGTCCAGAATAAAACCCTGATAACTACTTTGTAGGGAGGGAGGTAGAGGGAAAATAGAGAAAAATTTCACCTATTTTGAAAGAGTGTTTTTATAAAGAATGATACGAATATTCATTATCAATAGATTTTGAATATCGTGAGTATAATAAAATCATAGATCGAATTAGGAAAATTTATTTAAGTCCTCCAAAATCCTCCTCCAATGCAATTTTTTAGTTACCCCAAAGCTCTCCATTATTTTCACTTCATCCTTCCTTTTTTTCAAACCCTCTCATTCTCTCCCCTTCAAAACTCATAAATACAGCCAAAGAGTTTAGGAGGGGGAGGGGGAAACATTGACAAAAATGAAAAGAAAAATAGTCTTTCAACTTCAATGGAAAGTTTATTTCTCTTCATAATACAAAATCTCCCTAATATGGAAAACTCAAAAAATGTATCGGAGGGGTTTCTGGAGGACTTTGATAAATTCTTCAAATTCTTTTTTCGCTGTTATAACTTATAACACTCAACATTAAAAATATATTAATCATAAGCATTCTTTTATCATTCTCTACAAAAACATTCTCAAAATTAAGGTGGAAAATTTCTCTTTCTCTCTCCTCTTCTCCCACCGAAGTCCTCCCCTCCTCTCCAAACTCTCAAATAAATTCCAACTTACTAACATTTGCCTATAAAAATAAACAAATTATAACCAGGATTCTATATAAGTGAACAACTTACAGTTTTCACAGATTCCTTTAAATCTCTTATAAAGTCCTCAATAACTGGTACATGCTGTAGTGTCACACAGATATGGATGCTGATTCATGCACAAAGAAGATGAAAAAAAAATCAGTTTATTAAAAGTAAGCCATAATCCTCAATTGGTCGGAATCCTAATTAGTAAGTGTGATATTCCCCATTCCAACCTGTTGGGTCTCTGCAATGCATTCAAATGCCAACCTTTGGATGACATGATATCATTCACTTCAAATATATCCAAAACATTTGATCCAAAAGCCACGATTGTCATATCGGGTCTTCCAATGACAAACAACTCCGGAATCTCCTCTATGCTGCATATAACATAACCATTACATTCAAAAATCCAAACAACACACTAGATAGATAAAGAAAGAGTCAGTATCTGTACCCTTTTTGTAGTCTTTTTGATCCTTCCATAATTGCTTTTGTATTTTCCAAGTAACCTGTATAATGAATGGGACCATCAATTAGCCTTACATAATACATTAGGATTGTTGCATAAGAGTTAACAGCAAGGGAATAAAATTATTTATTTCAAAGGCTGTGGAATTAATCCTAATAACAGACAATACACGGATACACTCTTAGAGGTTATGGACAGGTACCTTCTTTCCCTAGAGATATCATTGCCGCCCATGCACCAGCAATAAGGCTTCCAGGTCTGCTTCCAGCTATGGTTGGAGATACATACAACCCACCGGACCACTCAGTAACTGTGACAAATGAGCAACCACAAAGAAAACGGCGACGGTGTTAATCCCATTAACAGACAAGTGGTTATACGAATGTATGAACAAGATTATATCCTCTCAACTCTCATGCTTCACTTAATATGTCCCCCCTCAACAAATAAGTAAAATAAAATAAATTATCCAATACATTTATTTGAAATAAATTGTAGTCTTACCTGCAACGAATTGATGCTGTAGAGTCCAGAAGCCACAAAGAAAATACATTAGTAATCAGCTGCAAGTAAGTCAACAGACAATTTTCCAATAACAAAGAAAGGCAGGATGCAGAGAAGTTAATCCATAAAAAAATATAAATGAAAAGGGAGGGAAGGAGGAATACTGATAAAAGAGAACTAGGTTATATTTATAGGATTCATCATTTTTTTGCAGAAAAATAGGTTTTATTAGATAGAAATAGCACCTACAGGAGAAAACAATCTAGATTAATACACCAGGGAGACGCGATAAGCATAATCTTATCCCACAACTTTAGGACGCCAAAATAAGATACCATTCTAGTCTAACAGCATGTTTGGTTACGCGTCCAAATTACCAATCTCGCGTTTCGATGCGGATTTCACCGCAAATTTAATAAGCTATATATTTGAGCTTCACACTAACACGCACAACTGTGTTCACACCATCGTTGTACGAAACACTATAAGTCCAACCAAATGCAGCAAAGGACTGTATAATCAGCACAGCCACAAAGTTTTAATCACTTCATTTTAATCAAAACATTTGCACAAATCATAAAAAAAATATATAAAAAAAACTGTTGCAAAGTAGACGATGAACCCACATTAAAAATACCACAAGGATTACGTACTCTTCCTAAACTATTTTTTCACGGTGTATAACATTTAGGGAAATTATCCTACACCAAAAGTTTAAACTACTTTCTGTTGCTGAATGAAATTTCATGTTTTCCATGGGTAGTGAATTTTTAATTGTCCATTCCTATTCCAGTAAAATTGAGAGTTTCATACAAAATGCACTAAAATAGGGGTGATTTTAAGGATTGGGCATGTGAAAAATAATGATGCACTTCAGATTTCAGATATTGATTGTATATTCATCATTAAGGGTCTCGGGGTAGATGTTACAATCACGTTTTTTAATTTTTATAGTACAATTCCATGTAATGGATATGGATTGCAGATGGTTTTGAACTGCAACACATGTGGCCATTGGTCAAATTCCATATCAACAATTTCAATTGTACGATTCGACAATATGCTATTTTCTTTTATCTTTCCTTTCACCGACTTCCGTCAATTAAATTGTTAAGTGTAAATGAACTTGAGGACTAAATGCACCCTATTTGACTATTCTTATGCACAGTAGCTTTAAACAATCACTCACTCACTCTCAATGCAGATTGGCGGTTTCATACTTTCATTACTTTATTTTTCTTCTTAAACAGTCACCCTCTCACTGTACATGCACCTTATTTGGATATATAATTGCTTAGTTTTTGTTTTTATAACACATAGGATTCATGCAATCACTTTATGTGGCTCCTAAGACAAAGAAGAAATGGAAGAAGGATGCTACTCGAGAACATTTATTTATTTTACTGAGATCATTGTATTGTTCTTGACAGTAGATTACACCTCAAATGAATTGTCAGCCTTTGTTGACATTGGATGGTAATTTCATTTGAGGTATTAATCTATTGTCAAGTTATAGTTTTTCGTTAACTATGACTTACTATGTCTCACGACTAATGATTTTGTTGTGGGATTCAGATAAAATTGATGTTACGATTCCCAGTTTAATATTAATACAATTTTATGTATTTACGATTCATGATTCTAAAGATAGCTTGGCAGTTTGATAGGACCCAGAATGCAGAGAAAGATGTAATGTTGGGCTTTGGGGTTACAGGGCCAAAGCTATTAAAAGTCTATACTAGGAGAAATAAATAGATGACAGGAGGCATCATGGAATTAGAAGGTTGGTGTAGGAGAGATGGCAGGGAGTGGGTTAGAGTTGAGAAAATGTGTTGTTAGTGGGTTATTGGGAGGGAATGATGATGACATTAGGGGTAGAACTTAGGAAGCAATAGATAGTTTTTGGCAAAGGGCTGAACCTTTCTGTGGGAACTTTAAGCTCTAGGAATCATTGTAGTTAATTCTAGAAAACTGAATAATACAATTAATCAGCATATTTTCAGTATATTATATCTGAGAATTACCAATTTGATTGTTTTTACTTACTTGGTTACCTAACACAATAAACAATTTATATTGCGATTTGGCAACCATTCACTTGCCATGTCGTATAGTTCTTCTTCTATCTCCTTTCCCTAAAACTTTATTCAGAAAATGAAAGTTCCTATCTCCATTGACAATGCCCTAATGCAAGATAATTTCCTTGAGCAACTCTTCATGATTTCCTAAGTAAGAGTAAGAAACAGAGAACTCTTGAACTATGTCCATTTGTTTGTGTAGCCTAGGATATTTATTTTACTGTCAATGTGTAAAAGCCTAGAGAAATGACAATTCATACTCCAGGAATGAAGTATATATCTGAAAAATCACTGGCTCCGGAAAACATCAAGTTATGAAGTAGAAAGTAAAAATATCGGTAATGGAATAAAAGAAGCTTAAATCGCTACTTTTACAGCACTGATGCATATCGACCGAAGGAAGGGAAAAAGTGGATATGAAAGAAAAGAAGTATACATTTTGAAGATTAAAATGCATCATATTCAGATAGATGTTAAAAAATGTAGCTAAAATTTCCACTGATATAAACTAAAGACTTTTACCTTTCTGATTTCATGGTTCCTATATAAAACAACACTTGTTCCTTTGGGAGCCAACCCATATTTATGCACATCCACTGATATTGAAGTAACCCCTTTAACAGTAAAATCATAAGGTTGAATGGGGTACCTGGGAGGAAAAGGTAAACATTAATTATTTAAACTGGTAATGGGATTTAATAAAAAGTTAAGAGTAATGTATCATGTACGATATAACAGTGCCACTATTCCCATTTTGTGTGGGGCTGGGATTAATGATTTTATGTGTTATACTTGGTATAAATTCATCCGTCAAAACATAATATGCGAAATGCATAATCACAAACAAACAATAAGATCGATAGATACAGAGAATTATTTTATTTTTTTTGATAAAAGTGAAATAGTTGTAGTTCCTCTAATGCTTGGAAAGATGTCCAGTCCAGATAGTTGAGAAATAAGTTGGAATATGTTGTCAGATGGAGAAGAAAAATTCTAACAAATTGACAGATTTAGCTCCACAGGTCAAATTTTAGTATGAAAGTATAGAAACTAAAATAATGACAAATAAAATCAAAGGCAAAAATATAACAAAACTAACAACAATATCAAATAATAGTTCACTAATATAAAATAAGTTGTTCCGGCTATACCCAAGCTCACGAGCAAAAGGCAATACAAAGCCACCAAGGCAAAGGTCCACATGGAAACAAATGCCAAAGTTTGATGCTAGTTGACCAAGTTCCTACAGAAGAAATTGTCAAATTATCTATGTTATGGTAGTTCAGAAAGCCAGCTGAATTCATGAATTCTTTTCAGCATTAGACGAAATAAATTGAAGAAACTTACTTTGATGGGGTCTATTATTCCATGAGGAAACCCAGGAGAAGATCCAACTAACTGCATTATCAAATGATAGTTAATTTCAGTTGATGATAAGAATTAAAGTTGCGAGGAGTTTGCATAATATATAACATCCTATACCAAGTTTGAATCTTTTAAATGAAAAAAATATAATAAAATAGCACGATTGAGTAACTTCATACCATAATGGTATTTTTGTTAATGTAACGCCGAGTTGCTTTCACATCAGCTTGAAAATTTTTGTCAACAGGAACACGCCATAGTTTGATGTTAAAATACTGTGCAGCTTTGTCATATGCTGAGTGACCAGACTCAGGAATTATCCTATAATTGAAAAATTAATTTTAAAATATATCAAAAAGAGAACAATATACCAAAGATATAATTCTGAATTATTAGTGCATACATTTCAGGTTTTGTAATTCCTTTCTTGGATTTCATATAGTCGCGGGACGATTTAACAGCTAATAATATACTTTCAGTCCCTCCTGATGTCATGTTGCCACATATTTGTCCTCCAGATGTCTTTTCTTTACTGCCAAGAAGTGCCGCTGTCATTGCAACCACTTCTGCCTCAAAGCGTACAACACTCTGGAATACATCCAAATGCAAGGGATTGGTATGTGCAAACCTGAAATTTTATTAACATTAATTGTTAAATGCAAATGCATAGCAGTATCAGCAAACCACCTAATAAGCATGGAATAACCTTAGGACATTAAATTCATTAAATTGTCAGTTATTCGAATGCCTCAACATCATAAACAAATTTAGTGTCAAAGCCTAATTTTAAAACAATTCCAAATGACACAAATATTAGACCTAGTCCAGATTACGATTATTATTATCTAGTATCAGCCAAGTAGATTTGATACAATTTAGCAGAAGACAAAATAAAACGTGAGTTCTATGGTAGGTGCATAATGAAAGTAGGACAATATGGAACTAAACGTAATAAAAACTAGCATCTTTTGGTTCCAATGAAAAGTGAACTAAAAGAGTACATAACAGAATAGAACAGATTGTCTTGTTTCGTTCTGTTTATGTTTCAAACATGGTCTCGATAGCAACAAGATGTCAACTTCATTTCTAATAGGAAGTCATAACCAAAGGTTTACATTGAACATTTTCATGTTCAAACAATTATGAAAGCACTTCCTAGTTCCTATAATGCCTGGGGCAGACTATGTCAGAAGCCAGTCTAGCGTTAAGCGAAAATGCATAATTTAATAATAGTACTTAGCAGTGGGATGACTCCAGCTCCAAAAGCAAACAAACATGGGTAGGCACTTCAAAGTACGTATAATGAAATTATATTCAGTTTAAGACTCACTGAACTAACAAAAATTCAAATATGGGTATTACAAACCTAAAAAATACATTCTTTCATCAGTGTGCCAAAATATCATATCGAAGAAAACATAACAAAATAGATTGTATTGTTTTGTTCTGTTGATGTTCCCAACACTATGCCAGTAGCAACAAGATGTCAACTCTATTGCTCATTGGAAGTCATAACCAAAGGTTTGTTTTGAACATTTTCAAGTTCAAACAATAAGGAAAACACTTCCTATCCTGGGGCATATTATTTCCGAAGCCAGATTAGTGTTGAGGCAAATTGAATAATCTAACGATAGTACTTAACAGTGGGATGACTCCAGCTCTACAAGCAAACAATCTTGGGTAGGTACTCTGAAGTAGGTATAATGAAATTACACTCGGTCTCAGAACCACTGAACTTACAATAATTCAATTAAGTGTATATTACAAACCTAAATAACATAAATGTGTTGAACTTCTTATTATAAGAGTTATAGCAGTTATGTTTTTATTCGTCAGTTATGTTACTTTTTTTGTTCATAAAAATAAAAAATAGAGAAAGGAAAGGAAAGGAGGAAGTGGTTATTTGATAGTTATTGAGTGATAATGGGAGGGAGAGACCAAGACTCTCAAATTTCTTGGAAGGGGAATTTTTGGCATTAGCAGACCAATCTGTTCTTAGTGTCTCTATGTCTGTTACTGGTGTGATATTATGTAGATCCACTGGTTCTGTTTTAATACAAAATTCCAGGATTCAAATACTAGTAATAAAATTATTGTTTACTAGTTTCTATAAATGTTCATTGGTAGCATATCAAAAAAATAATATTGAAAGAAACATAAAAATTCAACTGAAAACTATCCAGGTCTTACGAACATTGAGCAAGCCTCATTTATGACAGAAAAGTGCCCACCAGACTCGTCACCTCCAATGTAGCTACAAGAAATAAATAATTTATAAGAAAAAAAGGTCATCATCCCCAAGTAGTACAATCAAATGGACCCCCACCCCCCAATAAATATAAGCACCCAAACATATATGATCAGAATTGAACATTTAATGCTACACAAATTACTAACATACACTGTACCAGAGCATTTGCCTTGCCAAACTGCATCATTTCTTTTCTCCTCTCTCATTTTCTCAAGGACGGATGTCCCCAACCCCATGCTTGGCAACTCTGTCTTCCAACCTTCTCTTTTAGATTTACCATCAGACTGCAACTTATCCACAACCTGCTCAATGACCAGATCAATAACAACTTTAGTTATCATCCACAATATATGACCTAAAGAAAGCACCAAACTGTTAAAACGATGAGCAACACCAGTAAATTTTAACAAATAATAATGTAACCCTGTAAAAAAAAAATCATTTCCAATCCAAATATTCATCTACCACTCAAGGAACAACAACAATGCCACAAAAATGAACCCTGCATTCCCTCAAAAAAAAAAAAACAAAAATGAACCCTGCAATCTTAACTAACCAAACTGGAGTACCGAGTATCGTACGCATACCAGTATCAGGTACGACAAGTATCCAAGCTTCAGAGTCTACCACTTATTATGGAGCAACAAAAATGCCATAAAATGAACCCTACAATCTTAACTCAACTAACCCACCTGGTTTCTTCATCTCCTAGACCGTAAATTTATCATTCATTAGTCACTTTTTAATACAATTTTACCAACAAATTATACCCATAATTTTATTCAGCCCAGTACCTAACTTTTTTCACCTCCATACTAAACTGGTCCCAAAGGTGAAGTTGACAATCTTCATATGAAGGAAAAAAAAACCATCAATTTAAAAGTACTACAAGTGCAATAAATATCAATCACATGAACACATACACTAAGATGAAATGTCCAAAAAGTGATATTGACCTAGAGGCATTGCCATTAATTACACGTCACTTTCAAAAACTCCAATTCCACAATACCCAGTTCAATACTACATCGTCTTTCATCAAATCATTTTAACACTCATAATTATTCCACGTACTACAAAGATGTTACCAAACACTTGTAACAAAAAATTGCATTCACCATTATAAAAATAAAAAATTAATTAATTGCATACACCATTTCAAAAACACAAAAAACTAAACTAACCAATAATCTTACAAACAAACATGTACTAATATGCATTAATATATATGAAGCCTGGACCGCACACGACACAGCTAATAATTTAAAAAAAAAATGACATAATTCAATGTAATGACATATGTCGGTGTCAGACACTTTCACATATAGTCAAACACCGGACACGCTACCATCGATCATAAGTGTCAGTGTGCTACCGAGGTTAGTTACTAGTTAGTATATCTTCCAGAATCAAATTTAACTCCAATGAAATCACACTTCGATTAATCAGAGTATATATAAAAAAAAAAACACGTGAATTTGAATCAATACACTATACTAACCTTCTGTTTTTCAGCATCTATATAACTCTTCACACCAGGGATCAATCTATAAAACCAAAAACAAAACAAACAACAAATATCAAATTAAACTAACTTTCATTAACAAATCACGTAATTAAGACTAATCACCATAACTAATATTTATCATTAATTGTTAATTATTTGAAAAATATAAACTATATAATGCATGTGATGATTTTGATTACTTGATGAAGTTCATGAAGAACCCTAGAAGAGTAGCTTTGAGTCCTTTATCATGGATAACTCCAAAAAACGAACGAACCGCGTTTGCGAGAACCAGAGAGAAGAGTGGAACAAGAAGAAGAGTGAGAGGTTCATATTGAGATAGAAACGAATTCGCGGTGGTTCGAAAGTGATTAAACTGAGATTTCAACGCAGAAGAATCCATTGTGCGAAGAAAGCAAGAAGAAAGAAGAAGAAAATGAAAAAGATAACGTTGATTGATTAAGAAAATAAGTGATTATTTATAGAAAGAGTTGTTTAATCATAATCACGTTTGGTTTTGTAACGTAGCGTGTAAGTTGTTTTGACTTTTAGTGGCTGCGTAGTGTGTCGTTGTCACGTGTGATTTCTGCTTTCTGCTTCTGCATCTGCGTTTACGTATAGTCTTGTCTTGAGATAATTGGCTAATTCAGAATCTTTTTAAATAAGCCAGTTCAGTGTACTGTTATTTTCTGGAAAACGTTTTTTTGACAAATGTTCTTAAAAACATTAGTGATCCGGAACACATATTAATAAATAATTGTTTATTCGTAAGATTATTTCAGTTGGTTAGAGATATTATATATTATATACAGAGGCTTGAAGTTCGAACCTCACATACTCTATGTTTTTTTACTGTTAAATTGTGTAAAGTTCAGTCACTAGACTACTTTACAAGACAAAAAGAAATGATTGTTTATTTTGAAATGTTAGAAAAAATGTTTTAGAAGAACTTTTATTTCTTTTAGATACAATGTCATTTATTTAAACGCACACAAACAAACATAGATCTTGAGTTTGGATACTTACAATCGGAAAATTTGTCAGTTGAATAAAGATTTATAAACATATTTGTATTATTCAACGGCAAAGTTAAATCACAGACTATTTTATCTCCACCCTCAATTTTCATCACTTTTAACCGGGTAATTAAAATGGAACTTAGTTCAACTCGTCAACATGCATTGTCCATGTTATTGGATTGAACATTTTTATTTGCATTCAAATTTGTAAATCACATAATTGTTCGTGTGAGTTTTGATGGGTATTTGTCTCGACAAATACCCATCAAAACTTATTAATTCACCGGTTACCAAAATGTGCTTCCGGGGTCACTCAATTACTTCATCCTATGACCTTTTCTTCTGTTATGCATAATGCCATCTCCATTTGTGGTCCTTGCCCCACCTCCACCCACCCACCACCATCACACCCCCACACACACACTCACACACACTTACAACAATGCAGTCCATCAAAATTAGAACCCAGAAAATGACTTGATGCATCAACTTCCGCATGGATAAAATGGTAAGGGGGGTAATGAACCAAAAGAAATATCCTTATGTAAAACAAGAGGGTGGGGATGATATCAACCCCATTTAGAAATATAACGTGGGAACATGTGGATGAGCGCTTTAATTTTTTTTTATTTGATAATTATTTGCAAAAACAAAATTGACGGAAGATGACTAAAGTTTAACGTTAGGGAGGTTTATACTAAATAAGAAAATAGACGGGGTGTAAGTTACATTTAGATAAACTTTAAGAAAGATGAGTGTATTTTTCCCCTAGTTAAAACTACATTTTTGTCTTAGTCTAATTGATCCTTAAAACCACTATGCAATAGAACCGTGTAGGAAAATCATAAAACTAGAAGAAAAATAGAAAAATTAGTCAAAATCAATTGTCATGCTGATTATGAGCTTGTTTCAGCTTATTCTTAGTCAAGAAGCAATTCTACAGCTTCACAATTGAAAAAATGTTTGTTTCAGTTTTACAAAAGCAATTTTCTTTTCCAAAAACAATTTTGGTTGAAGCTACAATTCCTAACTTTAGAGTTAACTAGAATCAATTCTCCATTAAATTTTATATTTTAATTATTACAACTTATTATTTTTCATTATTGTCCTTTATCAATTCTCCTTCTTTTTGGTTTGTATTTAATTTGATGAACCAAATTTAATAAAAAAAAAATTAACAAACCAAATTAGCCCAAAAAAATATTTATGGTCAAAAGTTACCAAGTTTTGGATTTTTGTTTACGGGTTTCCGTTCAGATTTAATGTATTTTTTCTTTTATGTTATATTTATCATTTTTGGCAACCAACTCTATTATTATTTAATAACTTAAATATATTTTTTCAAAAAATATAAAATACATAAGAAAAAAAATCAATTCTCTCAAAATCAATTATGTCAGAATCAATTTTATCAGAATCAATTCTATCCAAAGCTGAACCAATCACACACTACATTGTTGCACCATATTTTCCATGTTTTTTTTCTTCTAATTAAGAAAAATATGCCATCTCACATTTATGTGAAAGGGTCCCATCATCATCAACTTTG
>Ga0099826_10002505_pt1 | contig 11893 bp, 8 predicted proteins | sample Mtrugardesep15_FD_76830 | JGI IMG/M metagenome (GOLD analysis project Ga0099826, IMG submission 76830) | Root nodule microbial communities of legume samples collected from California, USA - M. trunc garden sep15 | ecosystem: Host-associated > Plants > Roots > Nodule | place: USA: California...
AAACTCCATATGAGACACTTTTGGCTGATAGTAAGAAAGTTTATATTTATTAAATTTGATTGGAATTATTACTCCTTCCGTTTAAAAAAAAATCTGGTTTAAAACTTTTATACGTGTATTAAGAAATGCATTAATTAAAAAAAATAGAAATGTTATTTTATCAAATTATCCTAATTAAATATTGGTTCGGTTTTCATTAAAGAAAAAATAATAGTTTGGAAATAATATATAGTATTAATTGAAGAGTACAATTGAAAATAAAAAATTATTTTTGTATTGAAAACTGAAAGTGACATTCATTTTAAAATAATTTTTTTTTGTTAAAACGAACACTCATTTTGAATCAGATAGAGTATTATTTTTACAATGATATCCTTTTAAGTCTTAAAGAGTTAGTTTATGTTTTCAATATGTTATTTATTGTTGATTCAGTAAAAAGCTGTATAATAAATAAGGGTATGTAGATAGAAAAATAATTAATGCATTTGGAAATAGCAAAGGAATCTTATAAAAAAGGACAAAAAAAAATTCAAAAGGGTTTTATAATTCATCAATGATAGGTTGACACTCTTGATGTATTCACCTTTTGTGCCACTGTGGAAAATTTTAGTTAACCGAATACATGGTCTCTGTGACCACATTTTTAATTGCGTAACCTATCTTTATTATTATAATTAGGGACAGAGGTAGTAGTCTTTTTCTAATTTGAACCTAAATAATAAATTAACAAAAAGATTTATCCAAATGACCCTTAATAATTTTTTACATTTATCTAAATGATTTAACTCAAGTGGTTAACGAGCTCTGTCAAAAATGAATCGTTTGGAATAACCTAAATTCAATATTTAGATAAAACGATTCTTTGTCAAAATTTATTTATCTTGAGATCGAACTTATAAGGGTCGTATTTTTAATGCATAACACCAAACATCTTTTATAAGTTTTATTTTGACAAAACATAAAAAATTACACTATTAGTGTTGGACGGCTTTTCTTAAAGTAGCTTATGTTGAAGATGGATTTCTCACCACATAAGATGAATAATGATGTGTGTCGAATCAGGTGATTATTATCTGATTGTGAATAATAAGTTGGTAGGTCATATTATCCGTGGAAGAGGATTGCTTGAAGGGGATCATTATCTTTTTATCTATTTGTTATGTGTTAAAGGTTTATAGGCCATAATCCAGCACGTACAGGGACACAAAGATATTCATACATTAAAGGGTCGTCACTCATCTAAGGTTTCGTACACATTGGTATTCTTATTAAACTGGAGACTTACACTATCACAATTGAAACGAGGTATAGTTGAAATTCCTAAATTCGTCTAAAGAAACCACATTTACACACAAATCTTAGAAGTTAACTACATACATTAATTATCTCTAATTGACTAAAGAATAAAGTTCACATGCAACGACTCTGATTCACACGAGTCATAAGCTTTCAACCATAGTCTAAGTTTATTCACACGGGCTAGGTATGTCACACTCCTTAGTGTGTGCGATGGCATTAAGTGTGAAGCATATGAAAATTAAACATAACTAAAATCATAGCCAAATAAAAAATTTGCATTAATAAAATTGAACAAATAAATAGAGGTTCATCTCAGAACTATAATCAAAAGATTTTTTGTCACATGCGGTAACAAAAACACTAATACAAAAGAAATAAAACATACTCCAATAACAAAGATTAGGAAGTGCGAGACTCCACCTTAATGCTCTTAACGCTTTCCTTTCTCTTGGACCGTTAAGCTATGAATTGTTTATAGAAATATTTCCTACTAGGGCTGGGTTTGAATTTTGGGTTTCCCATACATGAGGAAAGGTATAGCAAAAAGCTTCTTCTTCCTTTTTTTTAGAACAACATGCGGAGCTCTTAAGGTGATGTGCTAAGCGCATGATAGTTAACAGAGAGCAAAACTTTATCTTATGCATTTTATTTGCTTCATTTAATTATGCATTTTACTTTTATATGTTAATAAAACATTAAAATTTTATCTTTGTAAATACCTATAATTTTTCTTGAATCTTGAATACTTATAACTTTGGATCTTTGATACTTAAAACTTTTGTCGTTTTGGATCTGGATAGTTAAACTGAGGATATGGAAATACTTAGACCTTTTTCGGCTCAATCTTTGTGGGATCGATACTCTAGTTACTTTTTATTACTTGTTGCGATAGTGTATATTTGCATTTAATATGCATTGAAAATTAACCACTATTTTCAGATCATCAGTTGGGATAAATTTTTCCTTAATTAATTTCCCACATTTTGTTTTACTCAGATAAACCACATCATCATGACTGTAATTAGACTTAAGTGAGCCCGTAATTTCTCATCGTAGACAACCAATTATATATATATTAAACAATATAAATACAAATGCGTCGCGTCATTTTTCGGAGATTAAGGTTATTTGATTAGCTTTGACTCACTGTTTATTTCACGACTTGAACTTTTAATTTTTTAAGAAAAGGGGAAAAAAGTTCAAATTACCCATTTGAAAGAGATTAGGGTTCGGGGGTTAGTTATATTTAGGGAATGTATTAGCACCCTAAATATTTTTAGTATTCTACGAGAACCTTGTGATTTTATTCAACTTTTTGTGCTATAACTTGTTTTTTTTTTAAATAAGGAATTTAAGAACAGTGATTTAAAGAAAGAGAAAATTATTTTTTTACATTTTTTTATTGATTTTGAACATGCAAGGTTTTTTTTTTAAAAAATTAATGAACAAATTGTATGATACCATCTTGTTTAAAAATTTGAAACCTTAACTTTTTTCGATAAAATTTAGGCCAAATACATCTTTTAATTCTTTAAATTCGACAAAAATACTGGGTTAGTCCTTTAAATTTTAAATAGGTATTTTAATTTGTTAATTTAATACACCCTTACCATATAAATGACTTATTTAAAACTTAAAAAACTTAAAAGACTAACCTGGTATTTTTGTCAAAATTAAAGAACTAAAAGAGATATTTGGTCAAAAATTTAATTTTAATAGTTTTTTATGCAGAACAATATTTTTCCCTTTTTTTTTTAGGGAAATATTCTTCCCTTTATTCCTTAAAAGAAAAACACTGACTTATAAAAAAAAAAAAATATTCCCTCGTTGGAAAAGTGCAGGAGAAGCACCTCGTGAAGGTGGTACAACTTTTAGTATATTGAAAAATATTTTTTTCCTGAAAGAATAATGAAAAAGATATAATATCAATTTGGTGTAATTTTTTTTAAAGATTTGACTAAAATGATTCATTTTAATTATTCATAATTTTCTTTTTTGATAAAAATAAAATGATATTCATTCATTCAAATTGATAAAGTACATCAAATATAAACATCAATAAAAACGTAATTAATCGTTCATAATTTATTACATATAAATCAATCTATTCATTACAACGAATTAAGACCAAATTATACCCTTAATAAAAAATAAAATCTCTTCCTTACAATGAGTAAAGATTAAAGATCCTTTAAAAAAAAATATTAAAGATATTTATCGAAAAGAAATGATGCACGTGTTTTAACAGAAATGGGTGGCTACCCCTATTATCCACGTGTGAAAGTATGATTGGCTAAGGTGAAAGTCATTTTGGGAGTAATCACATTCAACTAACTCAGGTTTGGTTTATCATGTGAACTGAGAAAAAGTCTTATTCAAGAAGCAATCAATCAAAATCCATAACGTCAGTGTGTCAGAGAAGAAAGAAGCTGACTGGAAAGAGCGAAACGAAATTAACTCAAAGAGAAAAGGAAAGAACCAACGAAAAAGACGGTGTAGTAGTAGTAATTCTACTTGTATATACACCTCCCTTTCCGCGTTCATCTTTCTCTATTTTCTTTTCTTTCTCTCATTCTTCAACAATTCAGCAATTCAGTCTTCACTATGACGGAGCGTTCTTCTCCTGAAATGGCTCTTCGATTAGGTCAGTTTTTTTTTTTAACTAACTTTGATTGTACTCATTTTTCTTTGATTTCGCTCTGTGAATTTTTTATTCTGTTAATTTATTCGATTATATCATATTATCAGTTTTTGTGAAATTCTGTTTTCGTTTGTTTTATAGAATTAGGGTTTTCAATTACTTTGTTGAATGAATTACGGCGATGAATAATGTTATTGTTTGTGTTTAGGTTACTAGAAGATTTTAATGTGAATGGCTTTGGCTACAATTTGAATTCAGTGGATTATGTTTTATTTGATTATCGGACCGATTTCGTTTATGTGAAAATCTGTTTTGGTTTGATTTATAGAGAGGGTTATGGTTTTTGTGAAAATCTGATTTGGAACTGTGTTAATTGTCGATTTCGATTCAGTTATTGTGAAAATCAGGTTTGGTTTGTTTTATAGGGTTAGGGTTTTAAGATTCTTTGTTGTTGATTTAGTTAGGTTTAATCGGCGACAATTAAGAAGGCTATTGATTGTGTTTAGGTTAAAAGATGTTAATGTGGAGGCTTGGACTACAATTTGACTTCAATGGACTACGCGTTTTTATTGCTAACTTGGATTTTATTTGATTATTCTCGTACTGATTTCGCCTTTCTTTGGTTCTGTGAATTTTTGATTGTATGTTTTGAGATTTTGGAAATTGGAACTGTGTTAACAAATTATTCGTGTACTGATCATATCAGATTTCAAATCAGTTTTTTTGTGAAAATCAGTTTTGGTTTGTTATAGAGGATTAGGGTTTTGACTTTTGAAATACTGTTGAATCGATTAGGTTTAGTCGGCGACAACGTTGAAGGCTATAGGCTATTAAACTAGGATATGTTAATGCGAATGGCTTGGACTGCAAGTTGACTTCAATGGATTATGTTTTTTCTGCAGAATCAATCTGTTTTTGTTCTCAATATATGCTAATTGACTGGAAATTTATACGTGTTTTAGCAATATGTGCTTGTAGTGGCTTGCTTTGTATTTGATCATACTTACGTCACCAATTAGCGCCAAAAATAAATTGTTGCTTTTTTTAAGTTTGTATCAATTGTTGTGAATTGTGATTGTGTATGTGGATACATTAGTCGAATATCTAAATGCATGCTACATTTAATTATTTATCAATGTGCAGATTTTAAGCAGTTACAGTTTGAAGCACAGCATCGATGGTTACGCCCTGCAGAGATATTAGGAATTCTCAGCAACTATCAGATGTTCGAAATCTCAAAAGAACCACCTACCCGGCCACCGAGTATGGTTTCTACCTATGTTATGTTATGTTTAGTTTATTAGTACGACCTTTTTGAGTCTTTTCCATATATCTGGGTCAGAATTGCTTAAGAAGCTTAAAATCAATAGTCCTCTATGAATTGTTTGTAGCAATTGGGTATTTCTGATTTTCTCCTGACAACCTTCTAGATGCCAATCGTGGAGACTGGAATTGGCCGTCTTCCTCTTTAGATTCAGCTGAATTCTTATAATTGTTGGCTCCTTGTGATTCTGTGGAGTTTTTTAACTGTTCATTTTCTGAAATAAAATACATTCTGTCTATATTTTTTCTATTAAAGAATACGAGCACTTCTAGGCACAGGACTCTATCACGTTCATATCAGAAAATCTTCTCTGTAGTCTGTGGAGCGCTGCTAGTAATTTTTTGTTCATGCTAAAGTTTTGCTTCACAATTAACTTCTTTTCATATTTTTTTTACTTTCATTGTCACTTCATGTTCACAAACTACTTTTTGACATGTATTTGATGATTTCAGGTGGATCACTTTTTCTTTTCAATCGGAAGATTTTGAGGCACTTTAGAAGGGATGGATACAATTGGCGTAAGAAGAACGATGGAAAAACTGTGAAGGAAGCTCATGAGAAGTTGAAGGTAACAATGTAATTTACTTCGGTTTTGATTCTGTGGTCAATTAATGCTTTGCATGAGAGAGCCCACATTATTTCAGCTAATCTTCTCTAATTGGAAAATAAGTCTTTCTACTTTAAAATAATGATTTGCTGTGATTGTGATATCTTTCAAACATAGGTGGAAGGTAGCGATAAGATACACTGCTACTACGCCCATGGAGAAGATAATGAAAATTTCCAGAGGCGAAGTTATTGGATGCTTGAACCGTGAGTTTTATGATCTATTTTACTTCTTAATATTTTGTGTAATGAATAGTGTCTTTAAATCATAGTACATCAACATTTCACATGGCAGTTGCGTGCCGTGCTTCAAAGTACTGAATTAGTTAATTTTTAGTTGTCAAGTACAAAAACTATTTATTTTATTTGAATCTATCATTTGAATTTTAACAGTTTTCCTGCAAGCAAATTTTCAGGTTTCCAATAAAGTTTTACTTAAATATTTTTTATTTTTCTTGAAATTAATCAACATATGGTGTTCTGAATTATCTTTTTACTGCAGGGATATGATGGATATAGTATTTGTCCACTACTTGGATGTTAAGGTAATTTTGATTCTTTTGTTTATTTCACACTTGTAATTTCTGGTGGTATTTTTGTGTTTTTTCTTTCTCACGTGTTGGTTTATATTTAGACTTTAGAAAACATTGTTATCCTTAATAGATTAATTTCTTATATAACATTGTTTGATGAAATTAGTGTTGGAAAGTATGACTATAATACATAAAATATCATCAATCTGAGTTGTCACGTCACACCTCACTTAAGTAAGCCAAGTATTTTTTTTTCTTTCCTGAAGCACTAAGCAAAGGCAAGCATACTAACTTGGTTTTGTTAATTTGTACTTTTAATTTAACCTGTGAATGTGCGGGATCTAGTTACTCAAGCCAAATCAGTATTGAGTTTCTTCAACAAAGTAACAGTGAAATTAGAGAAAAAACAAATTGAATTGATTAACTTATAAAGTAATGCTATATTCGAATCCTATCCAACTGGTTATTGACTAAGCAAGTTGAATTTGATAAGAGTCAACCTCTTATTTATTTAATACTAATATATAAATAAATGTGTGAGGGGCACTATCCACTAAAATTTTCTGGTAATTATCCGTCTCTGTATTCATCGAGTAGGTAATGGCCCTATCCACCATGCTAATTTTTGTGGCTACCAATTGGATCCATTACCCATTGTTATCTTGTGTGTTTAATGCCTTAATATTTAGGGTTAAGACACAGTTTTTGCTCTTATTCGTTATCCCTCACTAAAACTAATTGATTCGTGGTGTTCATCCTCACTCCTCTCATCAGTCATCTCTCTGTTTTTGCTCTTTTACTTCTAAATTGTGTTATTATCTTCCTACAGGGGAAGGAACTCTATTTATAATCAATGAAAATCCCAAATTGATGATACTGAGTTAACCACACAATCCTTTTTAAGACTCTAAAGGCCATTTCTTTGATAATTTTCTTGAAAACAGGAAGAAAACTTGTGAAGCTAATTTTTGATACTTGCTTGTTTGACGACTTTTTAATAGATGTTTTATGGGTTGTTCATCTTTCAGGTTAACAAGACCAATGTAGGTGTAAGTACAGATACTAAGGAGGTTACATCAGATTCCCAAAAGGGCAGTTCTATGTCATCTGGCTTTCCTGCAAATTACGGTAACATGCGTTCAAGAAATACGGATTCCATGAGCCCAACAAGCACTTTAACTTCTTTATGTGAAGACGCTGATTCAGGTAACTCTCATATATTGTCTAATGGATTATACATTATAAAACACGGTCCTTATAATCTGATTTAATATGCCAAGGCTTTGAATATCTCAGTTCACTGTTGCAACATACAATTTCATATGGAACATGTAATTACATAATAGTTTGGTTCATTTGGGCACTGCTAAAAGATTTAAATGAATTTCTTCCCAGAGGATATTCACCAAGCAAGCTCAGTGTTTCGCACCTTTCATGAGTTGCATAATCCGGGAAATCGTCCACAGACGGATAAGATTGATGCTCATTCAAATAGTCCATATCTTATGCACCCCTTTTCAGGTTACTATCCTTTTTTTTCTTTTTCCTTTCTCAAGATTATTTTTTGTGCGAGATAATGATTGTGTAACTTCTATTGAACATTTAATATTTAGCGATGTCTCAAGTCATTCTAGGATTTGGCATTTTAATTTTGCGGTGGCCTATTGATTTCAGCCACAAATTACCTCCCACTTGTTCAGGGGGGTAAATCCAATTCAAACGAGGGTCAGAGAGCACTCAACATAGGGTCCTGGGACAATGTCATGGATAAATCTTCAGGAATGTATACCGATCCTTCCCCTGTATCATCCAATTCTTTTCCATCCAGTTCAATGTCTGTCCTCAACGAACGAAGTGCTTCACAGTCTCTGCAATCAAATTGGCAGGTACTTACTGCTAGTGATATCTTTCGATTGTGGGAGTTATTGCTTGATATCAAATTTATAAGATGTTTTAGATGTCGTCTATGAAATGTGTAAGATGATCTATTGAATCTGAGATCTTATATTTTGAAGTTCCGATTGCACTTGAGAGTTATTGGGCTGTCGAAGTAGCCTGGGAATATGGATACTCCCTTTCAATGAAGTTAGTCATTGGGCCATTTGTACTAATAATTTTCATAGTAACTGAATTGTGAATCAGTGTATATCAGTAATATACGTTTTTTTTTTTGAAAACTCGGAATCCGGTCCATGGATTGATTAGTCCGAGGGGGGTCTAATTCCGCCGTCCATTGGGGCCCCATTTAAAGCCAGAGCGAATCTCTATATGGATTAGCCCACTGAAATTGGCACCGGGGGAATCAAACTTGAGACCTTGAGTGGAGCATACTCCAAAGATCCCAAGCCAACACCACTAGGCCAACCCAAGTTGGTTATATCAGTAATATACTTGTGTAGAGTACTAGTACTGAATGTTTTGAGTTGATTTTGAAATTACAGAATTGCTACATAGTAAGGTTTATTTGTTAACTTTTTTTTATTTGATCGTGATCCTAATGTATCTTTTCCGACCTGTTGACTGAGCGTGAACTATTACCAAACATCTTGGTAGGAATGGGGGCTGTCAGTCAGTGCACTGACCTTGTTTCAGTTTTATATTTGATCTACCTACGGAAGTTTTTGAAATTCAGCAATAATAAATAACTATTTCCATTTTGTTATTTGAATTGTTGTTCCAGAACCCTTTTGAAGAAAATACGGGAGGACTTCCAAAATGGAGCTTTACCCAGTCGTTAAGCATGGAATTTGAATCAAACTATTCCGCTGAACTACTGGGTCTGGGTAAAGAAACTGGTTATGCAAGTCCCGAAATTGATCCTGACCTATTTTCTTTTGATTTTGAGCCAAAAGAGCAGTCTGTGCATCAAAACTTGCACATGAAGCATGCTTATGCTAAAGAGAGTCTGACGAAGGTTGACAGCTTCTCTAAATGGATTAAAGAACTTGCATCAGTGGATGATCTGCACATGCAATCTTCCCCTGGTATTTTATGGGGCACGGATGGATGTGGCAATGTGATAGATGATACCTCATTGGACCTGTCTCTATCTCAAGACCAGCTGTTTAGCATACATGACTTTTCACCTAAATGGGCTTATGCTGATTCAGAAATTGAGGTACTTACCGTAAATATCTAAAGAATACTTGAATGTATAATACATAAGAAATATCCAGAACGATAAATGCTTGCCTAAAAATTACTTCTTCTCAGCATATCCAATAAAAGAACAAACCACATAACAAAAATTGTTGCCTAAAAGTTATATAATTGCGTGAATCTAAGAGGATACTCTGTTTATTTATCAACTCTTGTTCTGGTCAGATGCATGTATTTTTCTATTCTTTCATATTTGAACTTCTTCCGTCTTCTATAATTAATTTGTATTTCATGATGTATCCTGATGATTTCACTGTTTGCTTTAGAATTTTATATATGATTAATGCTCTTACTCTTTTTCAAAACCATACAGGTGCTGATTATTGGAACATTTTTGAATAGTAGACCAGAGGTGATGGCGTGTAACTGGTCCTGTATGTTTGGGGAAGTAGAAGTTCCAGCTACGATTTTAGCTAATGGAATTCTGAGCTGTCAAGCTCCACCTCATGAGATTGGACGGGTTCCTTTCTACGTAACCTTTTCCAATAGATTTGCTTGTAGTGAAGTTTGGGAATTTGAGTACAAAGAGGGTTTTACTAGAAATGTAGATTTGGCATATTTTTTTAACAACTCAACTGAAATGCGACATCATTTGCAACTGGAGGAGTTACTTACTTTGGATTCAGTGCATCTTTCAGATCAAGTTTTTGAGGTTGATATGGAGAAAAGTAACATGATTCATAAGCTTATTTCACTAAAAGAGAAAGATGAATATTCGAGTAATGAAGAGCCAACTGGAGAGATGGATATTTCAAAACACAGGTTGAAGGCACATATCTTTCAAAGGCAGGTTAAGGAGAAGCTGTACTCATGGCTTCTTCACAAAGTAACTGAAACTGGTAAAGGGCCTCATGTGTTTGGTAAAGATGGGCAAGGTGTGCTACATTTAGTTGCTGCTCTTGGTTATGATTGGGCCATAGCACCAATTGTAACTTCTGGAGTTAATATCAACTTCCGTGATGTGAATGGATGGACGGCTCTACACTGGGCTGCATCATGTGGCAGGTACAGACCCAATATATTTTCCTTATTGTTGAGTAGATGTTGCACGTTGCAACTATTTTTTGGTTGAAACTTCCTTTGCTACACTGCCCATCTCCATATTTTGGAAATTTTGAATTTGATTGCTTATGAAACCATTTGGGGATACGAAAATTTCATCCATCGGCGTGTTTGTTAATCACACTCACAGAAATATACATAACACATACATACTATTTTGATGCCTAGTTCACCGTGGCTTTTTCATGCATGTGAATGTAAATAGTTCGAATTTATTTTTGGAAAAATTACATTGGTGTACTAAAGTCAGGTTTGATGTATTCTATCTATATCCTATGAAGCCTTCAGCGTTATCAAGAGCATTTCTTTTCGAAACTGTCATGTAATGTCCATTTAATATATATCATGAAGTGGTTCTTAATGCTAATTAATCATTATATGCTCAGAGAGAGAACGGTTGCTCTCCTTGTCTCCATGGGTGCAGCTGCTGGAGCGTTGACAGATCCATGTCCAGCATTCCCTTCAGGAAGAACACCTGCAGATCTGGCTTCTGGCAATGGCCACAAAGGAATTTCAGGTTTTCTTGCCGAGTCATTATTAACCAGCCACCTTGAATCACTCACAATGGATAATGTGAATAAAGATGGCACAAAAGAAACTTTAGAGATGAAAGCAGTACAGACGATTTCAGAACGAATTGCAACGCCTGTGCTCTGGGGGGATAAACCAGATACTTTATGCCTTAAGGATTCTCTTGATGCTGTCCGTAATGCTACACAAGCCGCTGATAGAATACATCAAGTATTTAGAATGCAATCATTTCAAAGAAAGCAGCTAGCTCAGTATGAAGAGGATGATGAGTTTGGATTGTCAGATCAGCAAGCTCTTTCGCTTCTAGCTTCTAAGGCATCTAAATCTGGACATGGGGAGGGTTCAGCCAATGCTGCTGCAGTACAAATACAGAAAAAGTTTCGTGGCTGGACAAAGAGAAAAGAATTCTTGTTCATTCGTCAAAGAGTTGTCAAAATCCAGGTTCATCCAGCTGCTCTTTTTCTTGAGATTGTCTGTTTATTTTATGTATGTCTGTGCTTTTCAGCCCAGTTGCCATAGAAGGCTGGGGACCGTACACCCATAGATATAACTTTTCTTTATCTTCTTCCTCTTCTCATTAATTGTGTCCTTATACATTTGATACATCCTTCTACTGACTTGAAATCCATGTTGTTAAAGGCCCATGTAAGAGGTCACCAGGTAAGAAAGAAGTACAAACCAATCATTTGGTCCGTGGGAATCCTGGAGAAGGTTATATTACGGTGGAGGCGTAAGGGC
>Ga0099826_10002506_pt1 | contig 11890 bp, 9 predicted proteins | sample Mtrugardesep15_FD_76830 | JGI IMG/M metagenome (GOLD analysis project Ga0099826, IMG submission 76830) | Root nodule microbial communities of legume samples collected from California, USA - M. trunc garden sep15 | ecosystem: Host-associated > Plants > Roots > Nodule | place: USA: California...
ACCCAAAAGAAAACCCACAAAATATAAATTTACCCCGTTGTTATGGTCACAACCCATTCATTTCGGGCTACTGTAACAACTAATATATTTAAGAAGTTGATCATTGACCCAGTGTGCTCCTCTTAAGGTCTCAGGTTCGATTTCCTCTGGTGCCAATTTCGGTGGGCAAATCCATACAAAGCAAATAGAACGGGGCCCCCGCAAGTGGGCGGTGGGATTGGTCCTCTCGGATTAGTCGATCCTTGTATCGGATACCGAGTTTTCAAAAAAAAAATTGATCATTGGCTTCCCTATCATTAGGTTACGGATTTTGATCTGGTGATGCATTTTTTGAAATTATGCTGAGTTATTTTCCTCTGTTTGATTATTGAAAATGGTCTTGAATGCTGCTCTAAGTGATGACTTGGTGCCTTGGTCAACAAAGCTTGATTCTTCGAAAGATTCTTGTCCATTTTGCACCATTGCTTTACACACCTCTCATTTTACCTAATTATGTGATGTTATGTGCTCTCTTCTGATCTTAAATATAGATATAATGAATCATCAAATACAACATCAACTAAGCATTCCGTAACAAAGGACTATATAAAGGGAAAAAAAAACAATTTTTTGTTAATCAAAGGATAGATTGCCAACAAAGGTTAACTTGGTACGTAGTGAAATTACATTACATGGATAATAGTTTGCAAGGGATTGTCGTCATAATGAAACTATTTTCAACATCTCTTTTCTGATTTTTTGCATTATTAGTTGTGTGATGTCGAATATTAGCTTGATTCGTGTATTTAAATTCCTTAATTAGACTGGTTCCTCGTGGTAAAAGAATGAAGGAATGTATTCATTCATTCAATATATGGCTAACATGCATTTGGTCCATATAGAAATTTAGAAAAAAAACTTAATTAGGATCTATTCTGGATATGTGTAGATTAGGGTTTTGAATTTTCACAACAAAAGAAAAGAAAAGGACCATGAAAAGTTTATCATGAGACTACTTTTCTTTGTTTTCTTTTTTTTGAAAGGTGAGACTACTTTTCATGTTTACAAGACAAGGTAGAACTCCTCACTTATCATAGTGATGAGCTTCCTAAATTAAATTAAAGACAAGAAAATAAACTAAATAAAACTTTATTAATGTAAGTTCATATTGTTCTAACCTTGTACTCCCAATCCATTAATGTAAGTTCTTCAAGAAACTTTATGTTTTCATTATGAGCTTGTTTTTTGTGAGTTGTCTTAAAAGAGAGTTGATATATTAGTGGTTCATAAATGGTTGTCACAGATTGTGACTTGATGGATTTTTCTTCGTAATGCCATCAATTCACTTGGTGGAAGAATAGATATCAGAGTCGTAACGGAGGAAAAACTTGATACACTTTTTGTTGCACATATATGGTTGAAAATTTATCTGATAACAAAGATATTTAATGCAATAAATTGTTAAAGCGTTCAATTTCCACTAAGTTGCTTTTTTAAGGGGAAATGTATTGGTGTCAAAGATTTAAAAACCATTGGTTAGTAATAGGTGAGAGACATGACCATGTTCAATGTGAAGGTATGCAGAAATGCACCTTTAGGAGGGGATCTAATAGGGGTGACTCAAGAAGGATACATTGGCTATATCTTGGGATATACTTGCTACACCTAAGCATATGCATTCTTTGATGCTTGCAAATTTACCGCACTTAATTTCATTATTTGCAAGGGATTCAAGAATGTTGTCCTTACGCGAGAGAGACTCGTGAGGTATAGGGTGCAATGTTCTTTCTAATGCTTTTGTATTTGTGTGATAATGGTGTTGAGAATTATTGGCATGTGATGTTTTTCTAAAGAGTGTTGGGAGAAATAAGTTTGTGGCATACTATCTTTACAATTATGCAACAAAGTGATTATTTTAAGGACATATGGCTCTCCGATATTGTTGCAATATATTTACTTTTTCACATAAAATTTGTGATGATAACTTGGTCTTTATGGAAAGCTCGAAGCAAGAAATTGTGGGAGGAGTATGATGTGAACCTGCAGCTAACATTGGAGAGAGGGTTTGCATTTTTAGAAAATTGGGAGGCATAAGGGATTTTGGTGATATAAATTAGGTCTAAATAAAACATGTTCAATACAATTTAATTATGCAGAAGTAAATACTGAACATGAGTATGATCGGATCTATAAAATGTTTGATTTATTAATGATATTAACAATTAGATATTAAAAATACTTGATGAAGCTATGGCAACCATCTCAACAACAACAGTCTCGAACAGAGAGAGGCGATATTGATCTGAAACACAGAACAAAATTAGACGCGGTTGATTTGGTTATTCCTCAAACGATATATTTATGCCTAAACTCTCTTCAGATGGGAAGAAAAGAATGTATTGTCGTGTATGGTATATTAGGGAACATAACCTCTTATAGTGTGATGACCAATTAGTGTTTCCCATTATTCCGTTAATGAGTCATCTAGACATCTACCCATATTGAGTCCGTATCAGTTATTAAATAATTAATTATCCAAATAAAAATCTAAATAATTTTATATTTGATCACTAATCAATTAAAACTCTAAATTGATAAATAACTATTATAATTATTATTATGATATTTACTCATATAATATAATGATATTGAAATATAATTAAAACAATAAAGTATTCCAATATTTAGGGCATGAGTCTATAAATTTAGTTCCTTCCGGTAACAATAGTAGTGGTGGACATTGGTTTCCCCCACTGTGAAATGTATAGCAGATGCTGATTTTTTTTAGACAACAGGAGTGCATCATGTTTAGTATATGTCTCTGAGACAATCGTGGGTCATTTATAATGATCCACACAAATCGAACTTTGTTATATCTTGAAATTGTCGAGGGATAAGATCTAGGACTCCTTAAACCTCTTCAATGGATTTTAGATTTGTAATCAATCAAATTAGAGTTTTGAACTATAAGTTCTCCGGATTGGGTGATATCATTAGACCGTGCCCTAGTAATTTAAATAGAGTGGTGGTGTTATATGGTACGATATTCTTCATGCACGAATATGCACGACACTTTAACAACCTACAATTTGTTTGGTAGAAATAAAAAAGAATAGCGCAAAGGTCAAAACCTAACTCTTTTTTAATCGCAACAACTATGGACTGCCGGTGTTTGTCATAAAACAAGATGGGAAAGCATTACTTACTAGCTAACAGTGATTAAAAAGACAGTAACAGGAAAGAAAAACGTGAGTGATTTGGATAAGTGATAAAAACTAAGGTGCAATTTAACATTTCTGATAAAATATCATTTAGAAAGAAGCTAAATGGATCATTTTGAGTGATAAAAAAGATTAAAAGACAGTCCCCGTAAGCATAGCTCAGTTGGCAAGGATATGCATTGTTATATGCAGGGGTTGGAGTTCGAACTCCGGATACCCCACTTATTCATCTTAAAAAAGATGAATTGAATCCTAGCTACTAGGCTACTTGATAAAAAAAATATATTAAAAGAGAAGCATTTTAATATTGTCGTGCAATAATAACGAAAAATGTTGTCGTACATTTTAGTATTTTCCTTTTAAATAATTCTAACACACTATAGTGAAAGTTTTTATTTATGAAAGGACACTGTAGTGTAAGTTTTGTTGCCAAATTCCCTCAGTCTGCAACTTGTGTTACAATAGCATTGAAACCTCATCCCATTTATTCTTCTCTTGTTCTTTTGCTGTTAAGCTTTGGTCTTGGCTTGCTTCCTCCTTGAACACCTCTTTTCAACTCACATCAGTTGATGATATATGGAGTATTTGTGATATATCTTGGTCCCCTCAGTGTAAGTTAGTCATAACATAAGCTATTGTCTTCCTAATCAACTCTATCTGGTATGCTAGAAATGAAGCTAGATTTAACAACAATTGCATCAATTGGAAGTCAGCAATCTCATCAATAATATCTAGTACATCTTTGTCAGGCTGCAATAGTAGCAAAGCTTCCAACAATTCCATAAGGGATTTCACCATTCTGAAAGCTTTTAAAGTCACCATCAGACACCCTAGGGCTCCAAATGTTACAGAAGTTATGTGGAATCCTCCACTCCCTACTTGGATCAAATGCAACATGGATGGAGCATCTTCAGGTAACCCTGGCACTTCCTCTTGTGGAGGGGTTTTTAGAAATGCTGAAGCCGATTGTATTGGTTGTTTCTCTGAACCTCTGGGAGTTTCAACCTCCTTCATTGCTGAAATGGATGGTGTGATGAGAGCTATAGAAATTGCGAAGGAAAAACAATGGCTAAATCTTTGGTTGGAAACAGATTCCTCCTTGGTGGTATACGCCTTCAAATCAAAGAATCAAGTTCCTTGGCAAATTAGAAACAGATGGAACAATGTTTTGGTCATTATTAGAAGTATGAATTTTGTTGTAACTCATATTTTCAAGAAGGAAATCAGGTAGCAGATTCCCTTGCAAACTATGGTTTAACCTCAACCTCTTTTGAGTTTTGGGAAGTCATACCTTGGTTTGCAATTGAATCTTTTGCTAAGAACAAGATCGGCTTATCTAATTTTAGATTTTCATCCTTTTGAAGGAGTTTTGGTTCGGTCCCCTCCTTTTTTTGTACTTTCTTCTCTGATAATATATTTTAGGGGCTGCTAGCTCTTTGCTGCACTCTTTCTTAAAAAAAAATAAAATGAAATAGTGTAAGTTTTGTTAAGAGAGAAATGGATAATGTAACTCATTCTTTTATCAAATTCTACGATGTATTGAGATTTTCATTTCGGGTGAAATGTCTTGACTTATGATAAAAAAAAATAAAATAAAGGTGTATTTGTTTTTAAAAATAATAATTAGTTTAATACTTAATTTCTTTGGGTGAAAGTTTAGTTTGATATTTATTTTTTATCAATTTCAAGCTCATTGAAAATATACTTTTCAATCAAATGCTCACATCATTCATGTGACACAAAATAGAACCAGAAAATCATACATTTAAATAAGATCATCAAAAGTATAAAAATACCGGATTAGTCATTTAAGTTTTTAAGTTTTAAATTGGTCCTTTAAGTTATAAATTTATTACACCGTACCCTTTAAATGACCTATTTAAAATTTAAAAACTTCAAAAACTTCAAATAGGTGCATTAAATTAACAATTTAAAGGACCTATTTAAAATATAAAAAACTTAAAGACTAATCCGGTATTGTTGTCAAACTTAAAGGACCAAAAATGGTATTTGGCCAAATATTTAATACAAAAATTTATTTGATAATAAAAATATAAAAGGTAATAAATCTTAAAGCTATATATGATTTTTATTAATGTATATAATATTACACAAAATAAAGATTATTAATTGCTAACTTATTTAATAGACATGGATTTATTTATTTTTAAAATGTAAGATTGCACCAACAAGAAAAACCATTAAATCATATACTATTTAGAGTTTGACACATAACTAAGCCGGCTCAAACTACGCAAAGCTCTTTGGGTTATACCCAACTAAGGGAATAGAGCACCACCATTGAGGCGGTTGAAGTAATCTTCTGACCAAGCTGTTATGTTTGGTATCAAAATGTCATTATCATCAAAGCTTCCAATAAATCCAGTTTCATAATAAGGCAAGTTTGAGTCGGTGACAACAACTTGAGCATTGCTACTCAGTGGCTCATCAAATTGCATAATCATCTTGTCATGTGAACCCAAGTTTCTAATGTTTGGGGATAATCCAACTTCTTCGACAACGGGTAATTGACTATCTAATAGTTCAATTTTATGATAAGGGATTTTTGATTGATCAACGAGAAGATGGGCATTGTTGCTCTTCGGATGATCAAATTGCAACATCGCCACATTAGGCAAACCCGAATTTGTGATGTTTGTAGATGATCCAACTTCTTCTGTAGCGGGTAATGTTGTCTTTGGTGACTTGTGTTGGGAGGTACCAATAACAACATTTTTATTAAATGTTGGTTTTGCGTGATCGTGCTCTCCTTCATATGTCACAATATAAGTGTTCTCTTGAGTTTTGCTTTTTTCTACCTTTCTTCTTCCTGGACAATCTGCATGAGTGCTACATTTGTAGTAGCTCCTGCAAAACCATTTATTGATTTCTTTCTATATCAAATATCTTTGAATCATAATATTTTAATACCTAAACCAATTTACACATGTATGTATATGAGGTAGAGTTTTACATAAAGGTATGCAATCTGGCTCATCCCACAATGAGTGACATACATTTTTTTGTCCTACAATGTATTGATTTGTTTATCATTATCATAAATTTAAAGTGAAATATATAGACTTAGAAATGATGATCTTAATATTAATTAGATGATAAAATTAAAAAACAAGTAAGCTTGAAATATGTTTTTGATCCATAAAAGCATGACTTTTTTATTTCATTTTAGTCGTTGTAAAAAATTTAATCCGTAAAAATGAAGAAAAAAAATACACAGACCAATTTCAATATAAAACAATTTTTGCAGGAGCTAAAACAAACACTAGGGGACCAAAGGCCAAAGGTGGTATGTTTGTGAAGATTAAAAAAACTATTTAATACTTGACAAAAAAAACTATTTAAAATATGGTACATTTAGAGGAACTAACAACATATTTGAACCAACAATAAATTGATATTATTTTGTAGATGTGCAGCTCATTGTGGATAAGTGAGTGGCAATTTTTGATGTTTTCAAATTTGAAACACAAACGCAACCGTGATTAAGATAACATATGTTGAATTTAATTACAAATATATGCAATGACAATTATCCAACTGCCTACAATCACTATTTAAAATCCAAGGGTGTGGTTGTTTGTTTTAGGTAACAAAACTATTGTTTAAAATGTTAAAGAAAAGAGAAATATGTTAAAGATAGAGTTTTGAATGTGTGTAAACCTTGGATGTGGAGACCCTTTAATGGGTTTCTGTCCATATTTCCTCCATGCCCATGAGTCTTTTGAAAGCTCATCTTCTCTCATATAGCACACCAATGCCATTTGGTTATTATGTTTTCTGTAAGAAGAGAAAGGTAAAATAATTTTAGTTCATTGGAGTTAAGTTACGTAAGAATATTTCCATTATTTTTGACATGATAAATTGATTTATAATTAGAATATATGAAATAATAGGAATAAATACTTTACCTTTTCCTCGATCTGCTTAGTGCAACTGATGGATGGTTGTATGCATGATCAAAATGAGCGGTTGTGATATCAATGCATGCAGTAGGTTTGGGAACATACACTTGATTGTTGATGTTTTGTTGAGTCTGTTGTTCAGCGAGTATTAAGAAATTGTAATTGGTGGAATATTGATTAATTTCATGAACACTAGTGTTTGTCATCGTAGTGTTCGCAATAGAGATGATAGGGGTAGTGGTGGTCGGGGAGATTATATTGGTTGTGGTGGTAGTGGTAATGGGGGTAATATTATGGAGAGTAGTGGGAGTAGTGATGGTGGGAGTGTGGATAGCATGAACACTAGTGTTAATGTTGGTGATGTGGGTGGGGATGGTGGTGGTGGTGGGGGAAGATATTGTGGTGGTATTGATTTTTGGCATACTATTGCTAGCTGGTGTGGGGATGGGATTGAAATTGATCATCAATTTATCTAGATCTATGAAGTCATTTGGTTTAAGTTGGGCAAAAGATGGTGTGGTACTTTGAGGTAATATTATGTTATTGGTGGTGGTGGTAGTGGTGGTTTCGATCGGAGGTGGAGGAGGAGTTTCAAAAATGGTGGTAGGAGTAGTAAATGTGGTAGCTTCGCAGCTACGCGCAATAGAAAAGAGATCCCAATCATCATTATCCATTGAAGAAGAATTGATATTTAGATCTGTCTAAAAAATAAATCACTACAAAGTCGCAATCTCACTATGTGTGTTTTTAAACAGTTGAAGATAAGAGTGTTCAACAATTCTAATTGTTTATAATTGGAGTAAATGGGTAATGAGTGCAAAGATCGAGGGAGAAGGTGAAACTAGAGGGGAAAAAATGGTGATGGGTTTTTGGGTGAACCAAAAAAACTAAGACATTAAGAGGGAAGAGCAAGCATCTTGATGATGGAGTATGAATAAGTCGAAGGCTTACTAACAATTTATATGAAGAAAATGAACATTTTATTAATAAAAAAAGTCAAAAAGAGGATTGATATTTCCAATGACAGTCGTAACCGTAAAAATTATATGTGATTGTATTTATTTTTTCTCTGTGGTTTATTATTATTAAAAGTTATCACAAGTCTTTTAATCTAGAGTGAATCACACATGTAGTTTACTAGACTATAGACTTAATTTTAAGATTAAAATTATACATGATGGATACAAAACTTAAGTCTTGAATTTCACCCAAAATGTAATATCCTAAAAGATTAACGTGACTGCTATTGATTTAAAAATGAAATCATATAGGCTATATCCTAATGTTTAAATCTCCATGAACTTAGTTTAATTGGGAGAGACAAAGAGTTTAAACTTCGAACAACTTATTTATTCAATTTAAAAAGGTAAATTTTTAATCACTAGATTAATTGAGTAAAAAAAAATTCTAAGTTCACTCTTGACAAAAAAAGTAGTCGTGGTTCACTTTTTTATATAAAATTAAACGATTTTTTTATATTTTTTTAGTCTTTTCCATTTTCATTTTCTTTCCTCTTGTTTTCAAGGATTTTTCAACAATGGTCAAACAAAATTCACTTGCCTTTTTAATTGAACACGGTTTCATGTCAAAACGTGACTACAACGTAAAAAAAATAATGATGATGCTTTGTTAAAATGCCAATAGCCACACACATGTTTAGCATTATACCTTTTTTTTAAAGATGGTTCGCATTATAATTGAGAGTATCGCGCTTTCCCTTTTCTGTTAAAAAAGAAAAAGAAACTTATTGTAGGATGTCATAAATCATGCATTTTTATTTGTACTTGACCAAAAAAACAATCATGCATTTTTTTGGTCATGTTTTTCCATTTGTGCCATAAAACTATATTTTGTTTGCACTTCTGGATATCCGTTTCTACATTTAAAGCACAAATTTAATGAAATTTGTAATCACTCTTAGTATTAAGTGCATTCTTATCTCTTTGAATTGATTTTTTCAAACATTATAATAGTTTATTGTATTATTAATCTAGAAGTACCAATTTTTATTATAAAAAAATTATTTTACTCACAAAATAAGTTTATTTATTACTTTTACCTGCAAAAATTTAATTTTTTAAAAATATTTCTTAAATTTTTACTTACAAAAATTGTTTTTTAACCATTAGAGTAATATTTTATAATTTAGGATCAAATAAGTTTTTAGTCCCTCTAAGTATATCAAATTTTCTTATTAATTCCTCTAATTTTTTTTTCTTTCAAACAATGGTTTTATAGAAAATTTCAGTTAACATTTTTAGTTCCTTAATTTAAGTCATCTCATGTGTACCTTTCGAAATTTTGAATATTTTTAGAGTTATGTATAGTACATTGGAGAAATATCTCACAAAAGTTAGAATTTTTTAACGAGAGATGAATAAAATATGAATTTTTATGTTTTCGGTGCTTGAAAATTCATATTTAATTTATATTTTGTTACAAAATTCTAAATTTTTTATATAGAGATTCTTATAATATTACAAACATACGTGAAAAAAATTAAATAATATTATAAACAGAGAGTTCTAATTCCACACAAATGCGAGTTCATAAGAGGGACAAGACAAAAGCCAGTCTGGGAGGAAAAGAATGACTTAGGATGAAGCTTGATGACTTTTTGAACGATCAAAAAGTGAAAGACTTCGGAGGAGGCCATTTAGGTTAAGAGGCCGATGGAAAGCCTCCTTGTGTGAAGAAACTAGGGTTTTAAGGAGTGAAATGGGTACACGTCATTGGGCTTGGGTCATGAGTTGGGTTTTCTTTTTTCACCACTTATATAAACTTATTTTCCCATAGTTTAATAACTTTTACTATCTCAACCCCTCCTTCTAAAATGACACACCAAAACTACTTTTCTTTAAAATATACATATTTAAATATTATCATATTAGATAATAATTAAATAATAAAGTAAACAATTAGAATATTAACACTTTCATTTAATTACTAAATCATAATAAATATGCATAAAATATTCACACCATGGCAAGTACACACAAAAAGAGAATTAATCATAATATTACTAGTATATAAAGATGGTTACTTATAAAGTACTTAATCAAAATATATAACGATATTCAGAAGTAATTTAAAGTATAAATATACGCATTTATCATTTCTCTAATGCATACGAAAATGTCCACATAATTACTAAAGCACAAATACACGTAAAATTAGTTCAAACAATATTTAGTCATTTTCAAGATAAACAAGCGCGTGCGCCCACACAAAGGAAAATATAGTTAATAAAAATTTGGGATGTTACACTAGCTGAAGAGTTTTTGCATGTTGCTTTTGATGAAATTTGTCCCTAAGGTTGTTTTTGTGATAATTTTTCAAGTACCTCCTACAAATTACATTCTTAATGACAAGGGAGATTTAAATCAAGAACCATCAAAAGCTCCAAGAATGATTTGATTCTTAACTGGAGAATTACTAAAGATAATCCTTGGGACAAATACCTTGGGAAACATAAATAGAGGATTCAACACTCTTTCACATATAATTAGTTTTTATAATTATTCTGCATTGATTTCACAAATTGAGACTAAATCCACCGAAGAAGGAATTCCTAATAAGCATTATCTTTTAGCCATGCAAGAAGAATTAAATTAATTGAAAGAAATGAGGTTTGGGACCTTATTCCATTACCTAAAAACTATCAAGTAATTGGAAATAACTGGATATTTAGGAACAAGTTTGATGAAAATGGGTAATTACTAGAAATAATGCTCACGACCAACTACAATGGGCCTATTGAAAGCCACCTTCAACATGTTTAACCATTGGAGTGGAGTTGTTGAAAATGATAAAAAAAAAATGAGTTGGAGAAAAGAGATGATGAAGCTGCTCAACATGTTGAAAACTGGCCCGAACAGGCCATGTGGTGCGTGAGATGCACGCGTCGACAGGGCACGTGGGTGACAGGCAACGCGGAGAGAGAAAGAGAAATGGATAAAGGTTGGGACACTTAACAGATTTCGATTGGCTGCTTGGATTTTTATCTTCTTAATAATTTGAACTCAATTATTTCATTGCAAATAATTATTATTTTTTTTACCAAAATTCATGATTTTTTTTCTTCTATAAATAGAGATTTGGATCATTTGATTTGGACACAGAAAAAAACCAAGTTTTTTTTACTATCTTAATCTTGTTATTAGCTTTCTATTAGCTTTTCTTTTGAAGTTTTAGTCCTTTTTTAGTGAAATGGATCCCAATAATAATCATTTCAACACACATAATTCTTCTAATTACCCATTTAGCTTCCAACATTCCAACAATTATCAACATCCAAATCAATTTTCCAACCAACGTCCTCAAAACATGCATAATTTTGGTTTTGCATCAAATTTGGGTATCATCATGAGGTCATGCATCATATTACATAATATGATTGTTGAGGATGAACAAGATACATATGCTCAACGTTGGACTGATTTTGAGCAATCTGAGGGAAGTGGATCTAGTACACCGCAACCATACTCGACCGAGGTGTTACCCGGTTTTGCAAATCATGTGCGTGCTAGATCCGAGTAGCGTGATCTAAATGTTCATCACGAATTGCAAGCAGATCTGGTGAAGCACATATGGACAAAATTTGGAATGTTTCGTGATTGAAGATGATTTGTATCGTACTAAATAAATTACTTGTGTGTTGTGTGCTTAGTTTATTGTTTTGCATTTTAAGTTATTTGTGTGTCGCGTGCTTAATTTGTTGTATTACATTTTAAGTTAAGAAAATCAAAATAAATTATTTAAATACAT
>Ga0099826_10002507_pt1 | contig 11890 bp, 10 predicted proteins | sample Mtrugardesep15_FD_76830 | JGI IMG/M metagenome (GOLD analysis project Ga0099826, IMG submission 76830) | Root nodule microbial communities of legume samples collected from California, USA - M. trunc garden sep15 | ecosystem: Host-associated > Plants > Roots > Nodule | place: USA: California...
GCTAGTTGCAAAGAGAAAGAAGGTGGCAAGAACTAAGATAGAGAAAAGGATAAAACAGCAGCGTTCTGGTAAACAACAACGTGGGAGGAAAGCGTGGAAATAGGGAGCAACAAATACGGGGCGTTGTTGCATCATAAGCTGATTCTTTTTGTTCTTAAAAATGTACCATTAGTCTGTTTTTTCTGGACCTCTTTTTTATGTTAAGCCAAACTGCAATCAACGAGATGCTGCTTTATTATTTTTATATTCAATTTTGATGGTGTAATATTTATATAAATTCTTTAGATTGGATTTTGATTCTGCATTCCAGCAGAAGGAAATTTATTTTTTGACTAGTTCGTCGGCAGTAATCTTCCTTCACTCATTACTTTCTGAGACTTTCTATTTAATGGCAACACAGTTTAGTTGGAGGAATTTCGTTAACGGCATGAAAGGGGGATAAATTCCTTTTAGTTGGGGAATTAGAAAGCAAAATGAATTACCTTGTATTTATCCAGTCCCTCAAAAGAAGCATACTTCGTTGAAATCTTTTTGTGTTAACGAGATTTCATTTGTAGTGGTAACATTAAAATAAGAAGAAAACTAGGGTGCATTTTTTGTGTGCTTTTTGCGTGGTTTTTCACATAAATTACTTGTAACTACCAATGATTGTTTAAAAAATCCATAATTTTCTCAAAGTTTGTCGTAACCATAGAATGAGAATTTTATGTAAAAATAAACTTACGAAAAAACATTTTAAGAAATGCACCTAAGTTAAATAACCGTCTAATGACTTGATTAATTGGCATCATTTGATTGTTATTGCTTTACCATGCTACCTTTGTCGCTCTTACGTTACCGTCCTCACCAACAGAAATGATAATAAACACGTTTGTCCGAGATACTTAGGTTTCTTGTTGGAAAGAGCTGAACATGTTTCAATTGAAAAACTAGCGAAATATTTAATAATATCTTTTATTGATAAAATAAACGTAAGTTTGTAAGTTTTTTATGTACCACTATTAAATATTTATCTTGTAACTTTCAATCCAAGCATACGGATTACTCCACCAGGAATGAAAATAAAAAATAAAATAAAAATAGTGCGAGGCCTATGAGACTATATTTGTTTCGAGTTAAAGATTAAAAAAACTTTGACAACATTTGGAATCAATTGAATCCACATTTTACAAACGTAAACTTGATTAAAAATGAATGTAGTGTAATACTTTCTCCAAACGTTGTTTGAATTAAAAGTTCGACTTCCACGTTAGTTTTGCCTCAAATGCAAGTAGATTTTTTTTTAAAAACTAACGAATAAGAAAAGGGAATGGAGCAAGAAAACAAACAACGAAAGCCAGTAAGAAAATCCCCGTTACAATCGGTTACTTATCAAGCATAACCCTGTTACAAACGCAATTGAGATATCTCTACAGGAGGAGAGTCAAGAAGAAAATCCCAAATTGGAAATGAAACCGGTACGTTGATTTACTTCTAAGAGTGTGTTTCAACTAGATATTCTAACTGATTCAGCAGCTGCTTTGCATCCTTCACAATAATATGGCAAAGTGGTGTAAAGAGACCATAGGACTAGGAGCATAAGCATTAATCAAAGAAATGGTGTTCAAAGAATGAAAATAACAAATCACATTTATGAGCCTCTATGCCAAGCAAGATGCAAGTTAAAGAAAATAGCAAAAAGTTCTGCATGGAGGAATGAGGATGTTGGGGTGGCTATATTGGCCACGAAAAGTGCAATTAGATTTGATCTTGTACTTTTTTCGTGATAAACCAAAATAATCACATTGTCATGTTCATTATAAAAAATTTGTTTCTTGTATTCAAGTAAAATTTATCTTTCTCGTAAATAAACATTCAAAGAATCAAGTGTTAAATAAATTTATATTATCTAATATACATTTGAGATATAACTATTCAAACAACCAAAGGATATTTGCCGAGAAACAGTAACAGAGCAAAACTATTCATAGGATCTTATACATTATAATATTTGACAATTGAAATTAGTTATGAAGAAATTATGCATAAAATTTAATTCATATACATAGTCATCAATCAATCATAATAGTAAAATCATCAAAATCATTTTACTTTTTACACTGACAGTATGAAAATTGAACATTTTTATATAACATTTATCCCAACAGAAGTCTAGGTAGGTATGGCAATTTATACTTTTTTGGTTATATAGTAAATAAGTAAAATCTTGTCGAAATCTATACAAAATGATTATCTAAGCAATAATATTTTTTTCTATTTTCTTGATAATCATAAACTTATATATATCATTAAAAATCAAGTTCCAGAACGAAAGATGTGACCGGTAGAGAGGTGCATTCTTAACGAGCCATATGTATTGGATAAATTGTAAATCAACATAGGCTGATAAGTACTTCTCCCAAAATGCGAAGATGCGAGACAAATTGCCCAAAAGCGCAGCCAGAAGAAATTTCAATACACTATCTGGAAGAATTTTTTTATATATATAACTTACAACCTACATCCAAATGGACATATAGCAAAAACAAGAGAGCCACAAAGGAAAACCAGTGTTCAGTAGGATACAATCTCTTCAGAACATGAAGGCAAATCACAGCCTTGTCCAAATATATCAGAGATTCCATCCCAATTGTTCTTTTCTCTTGCCTCCCAATAGCCACCCATGTATCGGTAAGAACCATCTTCATCCTTCTTAAACCATCTGGGCTGCCATCCTCTTTCTTGCATCTTTCTTGCCTGAATTATGAATATGAATCAAGCATAAGTTACACGAATCTTCAATAAAAAAAAGTATAATGCACAAAATAGCATAAAGCTTAGGTCGCCAAATTCTGCAAACAGATTGGAGAGATGATAGTAAATCACCCAGGAGGGCAAGAAATTGAAGGACGTCGAATCATAAATGCACGGGATTATTTTATTTGTAAACAAATGGCAACTGTATCATTCAGAAAAGGGGGGAAAACAATAATACAAAACCTAGTAAATATTTCGACAAAAATGCCAATTTAAGGGGGGAAAGAAAACTGGTCAGCAACCTAGAAAAGAAATAGGAAAAAAAAAAAATTGATAGCATATCCAAACACAGATTTGAAGGACAAAAAGCTGAGTTGTAGGTCGATTACCTGTCTCTGTAACTGTTCAAGCCTTAGTTTCTCTGCATTTGCATATTCATACTCTCCATTTTCCAAATGTCTCTGATCTGGTCTCAACCTTGAGTCAGTTGGAGGCAACTTCACCAATAAACCAGGCATTATTTCATTCAAGGAAATTGCGAAGGGAGAGAGGTTGTATCTCGTCTTGGGGACATAGTTGTCCTTTTCCCACAATAATGCAGCTTCTGTCATAGGATCATAACCTTTGGGCTTTGTAGTTGGATCCCCGAGTACATAATACATTGCTTCATCCCACTTCCCAATTAACATTGCTACCTTCTCTCCAGTTCTGTTGTCTTGAACAAACCCATGGACCTGATTGATATATGATTAAAATTACGAAACCCAGAACAAAGAAATGAGACGAGGCAAAACTAATTTAAACCAATACAACAAAATAGCAGGAATATAAATTTTGGTGCTATAAAGTATAAACTTCCATAATAATTGAATCAATTATAAGCAGCCTTACCTTACAAAGTCTAACCTAAACGGCTAAACCATAAAAGGAATACAAATTCTAGTGATGAAAAATTTTAAGATTTCATTTTGCGGTTACATTGATAATTACAACAGCTGTAGTTTGCTTTCACTCTTTTCATTGTTTTCAAACATTTATGTACAAGAATCAAAGTGAAAACATTGTGACAAATCTGTAATAGTGAAAACAAAAATGATTTTCCAATCAAACAAACACTGCTTTATTTGCCACATCAGTAGGAATTTAGTGAACTATGTTGGGAGATAAAATAGGGGAGGAAAGAACAATATGTTTAATCAAAATAAAGTTTATTGATAATCAAAGGGAAGTTGTAGTCTTTGTCCAAGTTGTATACATAATTATACCTGATGTGGATTACGGTCTATGATAGATTGCTCTTTGAACTTAAGTTTGCAAGAGTAGTTTCCGCTGCCCTTGATGTGCATAGTACCATAGTGGTCACAATAAATTTTACCTAGTATAATATTGTATATGGAAGTAGTGACCTTGCTCCACTGAAATGTTTCACCATCCTCAAACTGTAGGGTGAGAACACCCACAGGATCTAACTGAATAGAACGCCCCCAGAACTTTCCTTTCAAATTGGAGTCTGCCCAGAACTTCCATCCTCTTCCCTCACAGTGACAAGCAACAACCATTGGATGATGACTAACCTGCAGCCAGCTTCTTGTTAGATGATATTAGCAGCATTAGATAAACATCAATTACAGCTATTTTGGATTCAATGGATTGGCAATAATGAAACAGTTAATTTATGACTTCTCTTATTGCTATGTTATCCTGAAAATTTGAAGAAAAATCCGGTTACCTTCTCAGAAAAAAATTTAACTCCTTTATCTGGATAGTCAGCTTCGTAAGTCTCCCCAAGCAGAGGATTGAAAGGTTTACACTGTCGACCTTCGGTGGACGCATAGCCGGACACAGCAAAAGCTGCAATATTTAGAATTCTCATCAATTCATTCCCCTGCAGCATGCAAAATCTTGATTAAAGTCATACCCAAACAAGCTAAGCATATAAAAATGAAACATATCAAGCATCCACATTTACTTTTATAGGAAATCAAGCATGCACTTCAAAAAAAAAAAATCAAACATTCACTTGACAACTGAATACTCTCCTTTCAATATTATAGAATTTCAAATGATACTACATTATTTGACATCAAACTAAATCGTAAAGTCCTTAGCAAAGAATAGGGCTCACAATTCTATGAAAAGCAGTATAAGAGACTGTCTAGAACCATGTGTGCTAACGCCTCTAAAGTTCAATGTGGCACATGGTGTCAGTGTCAAGCAAGTCCAGCGGCATTTACAAGCCTGCCTCATTTTCCTATTAATGAAATCTCCCGAACCTGGGGAACTGATTACCTAACATAATGCAACTGAATAATACCAACAAACCCTTATTCTACATGTCTGAGAATATTAGAAGTGGAATAACATCTAATTGTAATTAACTTTGATGAGTGTGAACCAGGGTGCAGTGTCAGAAAGAAAAAAAAATGTGAAGTTCCAAGTTCCAAGCATTATACTAGTAGTTTATCTGTGACTAGGGAGCTTGGTTGCAGTATTTGAAACACCTTATGTTTTTAGTTTAAATTTATCCATAAATCCCATCATGTCCAAATTCATAATTTCTAAGGCCCTGGTCATGCCAACAAGCTAAGTAATGACATCAAAAAACCATCAAGAAAACCTTAAACCAAACCCATTAATCCCTACTGTTTCAGTTGTCTTATAGCAGCCCAGAAGTATTTTAAATCTATAACCACTGACATCTATCTAATAAAAACTCAACTCCAAGAAAGGCTTTCAGAGCAGTAAAAAGAATAACAAGAAATACAAAGTAAAATGTACTCCCACTGCCCCACAATGAGTGAATCTTATTGTGACAAATTTCTTTTGCAAATGTGTCACTCATTCTGGGACAAAGGAAGTATATTTTAATTCATGGTTGAAATTCATCTAAGCATCAATTTTAATTCCATACTGACATTAATATTAAAAAAAGCTTGAATATTACATTCAATCACTTCACTTTCACTCTCGTGGTTGAAATTTTGTGACAAATTCAAGATTTTTCAATATTAGCATCTATATAACTGCCAAATCTTGACAATGGTTTCAGAAAGAAATTCATCAGAGAGAGAGAGCGGGGGGGAGGAGAGATTTATAAACACAAGAGACAAGCTTATTAGAAAAGAAAAAAAAAGAGACAAAAGTGGAAAATATATTGGGAAAAAATAGCACGAATTTGATGGCCCTAAATACTAGATGGACAAATTACCAGAACAATACTTTACAACATGTTGAACAAATGGAAACTATCACGCTACATGAAATTTTTATGAGTAGTGATTTCCTTAAGTTTAACCAAACATATTATCTACCTTGACAAAATGAACCTAGGAGATCATGCTTTTAAAACTGCTTTGTGACAAAAGAAAGCACAGCTGAGGACCTGACCTGCTTTCCCCATTCCAATGCTCTATCAACTAGGTTTGAGTACTCGAGGTCTTCAAAACACTTTTGCAATGAAGAGAGTGGTTCATTAAAATAAACAGGGAGACAAACTCCAGAAAGATCCTTCCCAATATTGTCTTTAATAATTGACCACAAGCCAACAGGTTTGTCTTTCTCTTTTGGTTCTGGTAAATTGTCCCTTCTTTTGACATAAGGATAACTTATATCTTTGATTGCCATCTCAAACCCATGCAAACCATCATGGAGAATATAATCTCTATCATATATACTGGCACTTCCTGTACCTTCTCTACTTCGATAGGAAGCACTTCTTAGGGCATCTGAATATAACGTCTCATTTGTATCAAAATATGTTCCATCTTCATCATCTGTTTCAGCATCTGCTCCATCTTGACTTTCATTATCTACTACTGAATCTGTAGCACTGCCTTCCGACATTACAGAATAGAAATCTGATACACAAGTGGTCAAATCAAGGAGTAAGATGACTGCCACCAACATAGAAACGTCAAAACAATCAGTTGATAGCTTCATACAGGCTACAACAACCCAGAGGTCAGCCATCTAGGAACTTGGAAGAAAAATAACTTCTAGAATATAAATACTTCAATCCCAGACTGACATAAATATTGAAAATTCTTGAATTTATAATACATGACCACAATAAACGCAACTATCTAAAATGGTGTTCATATTGACTTCTATGCAAGTATATATTTTAATGACAGTTGAAGGCAAAAGATATATTTTAATGACAGTTCAAGGCAAAAGACATGTCAGAATATTAACACCACACTCACCACTATATCTTCTATTCCCCTGTGTGCAATATGACTCACGTTCCTTTGTTTCATCTACTACAGTAGTTTCCAACTCTATTTTCTCCGTCTGCATTAATTTTTTAAGAGAAAATCAAAATTTCGGCTGACAAGAATTTCATCTTTTAACAAGGCACCGACAAACATATACAGGATCATAATGGACGTAAATTGAATAACTTCCATGAAAAATATCATATCAACAGTATTTACTGATTCAGCAACGGCCACAAATCAAAGTGCAAGAATGCTAAAGGGAAAAATATATTCTAGTTTGTATTACTATAAAGCGTACTTCAGTGCTGTTTTACTCTCAGTAATAATATCAATACAATGGTTGACCTAGGGGAAAGAAAAATCAAAAGACAGTCTCTATCACTAAACATAAGTGATAGGACCCTCTCAAGAAATTTGTCTCTTTTTATAGGACCCGCTTAAAATTTTCTACTGCATTAATTGCTTCTTTGCCAAAATACTCCTAATTATTTTACATCTTTTTTTTAACCAATAAGTAAGCAAACAATACTATGAAGGGTAAAGTTACAAAAACAATACAATATCAATTATAAACAAATCTAATACAGCTATCAGCTTTCTCAACTCTTGTTCTTTTAGTCAACGAAGTCCTACGTTTAGGGATAGAGGTAGTAATCCGGATGAGGGATGAGCATATATATCCATGAAATGTCACCGAAAGAAACATTACTTTTCACTATTTAGGGAGGTTCCGACAAGATACTATAATCCTACAATACTCTTTATGAAGCAAAGAATGTCAGCTTCATCTTAAAATCCTTTCACACTTGAATTTCCTAAAACACTAGAAGGCTCGTGTAGAATTGAAAGTCGGGTAAAAGTATAAAACTCCCATGCTTCCAACATTAGGTTATCAATAATCACAGTTAAATTTGAAATCTCAAACCAGGCTAGGTGAGCTACTGCTAGGGAAAATTAAAAACCAAACGCGCAAAAAAAGTGATTCTGCAGCCAGGTCAGAAAACCATTATCTTGTTATAACCATCCACAACAGAAATGCATATTATGAATTGGAGTATAACGTTCCGAGTTGTGTTAAGAAAGGGAAGATCAATACCTCCAGTTGTTTTAAGGTGTCCAACAACATAACATGTTTCTGCTGAAGAAACTTCAACTTGCCTTGAAGATATGAGACTTCCGAGAGCATAATAGACTCGCAGTCATTAATGATTTCTTCATTTATGCCTTCCTGTGACAATCTGGATCGCAGCTTCTCTGTCGAAACTACGATATCTTCAGGAGTTGCAAGATCGCTACTTGTCAGAGCCCTGGGAAAAAGATCTTTCGCAGACTGCAGGGCTTCAATCCACATGGCTCTGTCTTCTCTAGATACACACCTCAAGTGAAGAGTTTTTGTCCCAGTAAATACGGAAAGTCGCTTGTCATCAGACTTGCTGAAGCGAACTGAAGAAACCTGCAAACAAACATAATTAGATTTGGCACTCACGGGAATTGACAAGCAAGGAAAGTTTACATTTAAAAACGAAAGAAAACAAAAGCACACTCATGGTAGATATTATCTACGATAAAATGCAAGTGTAAAGGATATAATCACAATCCTCATAAGTCATAACTATTTCTACAAATGTGGTTTCAGCAGCAGTTGGTGAAGACACTGAAGAACCCAATATTTCAACAACCTAGATCGTTCATTTAACACAAACATCAAGAATATGGGAAAACAAGCAAGGATGGTTTGATACATATTTCAAATACATCACTACTTGGTTGTGGTAAAAAAAATGACCATCCAACCACAGAGAGAGTATGTATTTTAAACATATTTCAAAGTAAATGCATTTTTTTAACTGCAAAATGAATATTATATGAATGAATGAGAGAAGTACAGTTAGTACTTGTCCCACCAAACGGGGAGAATTGCAAGGGGAACTCGACCCACCAAACAACGAACACTACCGACTAAAAACTAATACAAAGAAGAGGGTTGGAGAACCATTCATAATACAAGTAAGGACCCCCTTTTTTTCTAGCAAGAAACCACTTCCAAGAGATAACTTCAATATCATTTACTAAATCTTCCATACTTGCATCCTTTCCCAAAAAAAAGGATAAAAAATCTACCATTTCTCGCCTCCCAAAATTGTAAAACATTTGATCAAAGCCCTGAACTATCATATTTTTTGTAATTAGATCTTTAATTACATGTTGACTCAAAATTGACTAACGGTTGACTAAAAATTGACTAATGGTTGACTAACGAAAAGGAGCAATTAAAGTTCATGTTTACATGCAAATACAATAGCAAAAGCGATGTATCCGAGTCAGTCTAGAGATTGTTCATCTAATACCCTGCATAAATTAGCATACCAACGAAATTATCCCAGTCCTCTTACCTCACAGCCCTTCACCCATTGCACTTCATACATATATGACCTACGGCATGCTTGGATAATAGTTTGATCCAACACTGAAAATCACTTTTACATGAACATATTCAAACATAAATTACTTTAAATTTAACTCACTTTCAAGCTGATTTTACATAATCAATTCAAGCAAACATACACTGTAAGATTCTATCAAGTACCCTATGAATCAACATCTAGTATTGAAAGAAGAACAAACCTTCAAATGTATCTCACCAAAGGGCTTGCATTGCTTGGTAGCTCCATTACCTCGATTCACGTTCCAATTCGCCTTCTTCACAAACTTCGCAGACTCCTCACCGATCACCCTAACACTCCTATCCTTAGCAGGACTCATCAAGATCTTATCCGGTCCATGAATCTTATAATAAGAAAGCACACCATCTTCCAGCACAAACCACCTGGACCTCCATCCCTTACCGTAATTCACCCACTTGTACAATATCCCCGCCACACTACCAGCTACACCACCACCATTCAACACCTTGGAATCACGAACTTCATTCACCACATCATCTTCATCATGATTCAAACCTGCTGAAGAGGATTTCACCGAATCCCCTGCTAACGATGAATCATGAGTTGAAAAACTCGATTTAGAAGCACAGTTGACTGTTCTGATCGATGAATCTAACCCTAATTGACACTGAGAGTTCGATTTGGACACCACCGGAGTACTCCGGTCTCGATCGATCGAAACCGGAGCAATGCAGCATAATGGATTCATTGTTCACTCATCGGAAAATCTCCGATCCGCGACGGTTATACTCTCTGATCAGAGATTCAGATTTGAAAGAAACGAAACGGTTGCGTTTTAATGAGATGAGATTTGAATGGATGATGAATAAAGAAAGAAATAAAAATAGTGTTAAAGTTAAGATGAGAAAGAAAGTGATGTACAGTTGTTGTTGTTGTTATGGCAGGCTATAAAGGAACTGAACCACTGCCTACATACATCCATTTAAGGCACTATGCTCATTCACTCAGTAGTAGTACATGCCTGCCTGCCACTCTGTATTCTCTCTCTACTATACTATACTCATCATGCATTTTAATAAATGTTGTTGTTACTGGTCTAGTAATTGTTTTCGTTACGTTACCATTCGATTTAAATGAACTATGGAACTTTCATTTTGATTTCAGAGTTAGTCAAGTTTTCAGTATTTTTGTTTCTTTCTTTCACTGTGTAGAAGTGGCGAAGGGAGAGAGGGGACAGCTAACGTGCGCACTTATGCACGGGTAGTGATTGAAGGGAGAGAGTAGGGAAGGGTGTTTCCAATCCATTATCGTCACTTTAGTGTGTATTTTAGGAGCAAATAAAATCAAATAGTAGAAATCATAGAGAACACTACATTAAAAAATGGATAAACATAAATTACCGTAACTTTCTTACTTTAAAGGCAACGGATTTAGATCTTTTGATTGGGTGGGAGGAACTCGCGCAATTTTTAGATGGTCACAAGAATAAATATATAATGTTTTAGACACACATGTGAAAGAATGAACAATCTTACATTGAAAGAATGTATCTATCTGTATGTGTGTCTAGATATTACATATTTGATCTTGTGACCATTCAAAACTTGTTCGTAAAAACGTCTCTTTTTTCCTTATGTCAGGCCCATTTGCTATGATGAAAAATATTACGTATGGAATTACGTTTAAGTACATATGTGTCTCTTCTTGATAGCGATGGAAGTAAGGGTGTTTGGGTAATTTGGTAAGAATGAAAGTGATTGTTGAACGATGGATTTGGGTGGGATTTGTTACCTTTGTTGGTTGTAAATAAAAACGATGGTGATTTGTGTGATGGTGTGTTTGGGTTTATTCAATGGGTAATACTATGAATATCCATCATATCATATCATATCATATCATGGATATACAGCATTCTTTAGAGTTGACTATAGTAATGTGATCCAATAAGAGTCATTGGCTTTAATGCTTTTGGACCCCTACGTACACAAATTGAATTGCTTTGCTTTTTGCAACTTTTGAACAGCACAATCTCGTTTGGGAGTGGGGCCATGAGTGAAAACCGGTGGAGGATATTACAGGCACTTTAACTGCTCCACCTGATGGCCGTAACTCGACCAAACCAGTCCTATCAGACCGAGTTAAATTAATTAGTTTCGTTTCATAAAGGCAGATTGTCGGTTTAATTTGATTATAAAGTATTTAGATGTGTTTAGATTTAATTTTACAGTGGTGAACTTTATATTTATCCTTATAGATGATGATTTTTGGCGTTAAAATTTTGAAATTTGCTTTCAATGTTGATATATTTTTGCTTGACATTTAATGTTGGGGAGAACTAATCACGATTTTCTTTGGTCAAAATTCACTATCTTGCAACTGAATTGCATAAAAAATTATAATTTTCGTTAATATGATAAAAATCGAAAATTCCTTACAAAAATTTGATAAAATATCAAACATCAAAAGTAAAATTCAGTCAAATATATATATATATATATATATATATATATATATATATATATATATATA
>Ga0099826_10002508_pt1 | contig 11890 bp, 7 predicted proteins | sample Mtrugardesep15_FD_76830 | JGI IMG/M metagenome (GOLD analysis project Ga0099826, IMG submission 76830) | Root nodule microbial communities of legume samples collected from California, USA - M. trunc garden sep15 | ecosystem: Host-associated > Plants > Roots > Nodule | place: USA: California...
AAAAGTTGCTAAGGGTCTTCAAGATCAGAAAAATCAAAGCAATGAAACGACTTCGTTGAAGGAGAAATCTGCTAGAAGGAAAATCACATTGGCTTCTCCGCGGAAGAGCAATGAATCATCTAATCTTCCTGAGAAGTAAGCATTTCAATTTTCAGATCTAGGGTTTTTTGTAGTTGTGATTTTTTTTTTTGATTAATTTGATGTGGTTTATGATTTTCTTAAGCATTTTGAATTTTTGGATCTAGGGTTTTTGGAAATTTTAATTTTTTTGTTGATTTATTTAATGGGGTTTTTGTTGTTGCAGGTATGAGAATTTGGGGGAGTTTTTTGATAGCTTGGATAGTTCGATTAGATTGTTGCGATTAAAAGGATCGATGACGTCATTTAATAATATCAGGCCAAAGATTGAAACTTTAACTGATAGGTACATGTGTGATAGATTTAATTTTGATTTTTGAAAAAAAAAATATTGTTCTGTATTTTTGTTTCTGATTGTGGTTTTGGATGAGTTTTTAGGAGGTTTACGCATGCTCATTTGGCTCAGTTGAAGTTTATCTTACCCGAAGCGATTGCTATTAAGAAGTTGCTGGTGTTCGATGAGCGAACTAGTTGTATGAAGCCGGATCTTCATGTTAGTATAAACCTTGATGCAGTAGAGTTTGATGCTAACTTGTTGTCTGAATCTGGGACTATGTCTCTGAGGAAGTTGTTTCGTGTGCGACTCAATGAGTTTTGGAAATCCCATCCAGAGGTATGATAGTGTGCATGAATTCTAAGTTTTGCTTATCTGTTTGATGGATTTATTATGAAGCAATACTTATTGATATTTCATTTTGCTTGTGGCTTTGCTTGGTGTTATCAATGATTATCTAGTTTTGTATTATATATGTGGGACAAGATAAATTTCATACATTGGTTGGTGGTTTCACTTATTATGTTGATGATACATGTGAAGACTTGGTTTGGTAGAAAGAATAGTCAGGTGGTGGTGGGTGTCATACAAAAGAGTTTATGTTCAATTTTTTATTTTTTTTCATTTAGTTTGTCACTGAGATTTTAATGGTATGATATTTTCTATTTGAAAATTATTTTATTAAATTTGCTTTATTGGCCAAGTCTGTGGGACACTTTGTTCAAGTTCAACAGTGTGGTAACTTAAAGTTTAAGGAATGATAATTTTAATCAATGATGTTAACTTTTGATGATGAGTTGTGGCTAATGCTAGCACAATTGTTGGTACTTTTAGAAATTGCATATTATTTAGTCTAAAAGATGCTTTTATGTATAGGGTGATGAAGTTCCAGAGGAAATGCTGCCTGAGCCATTCAGTCGTCCAAAGCAAGATCCTCTTGTACACATGATGAAACCTCCCTCATCATTCTCTGCAGTGAAATTATCTGTTGCACGTGCTTCTAGTGACATTGCGGATAATACAGACCCTGCTAACTCAGAAAGTCATGTGTCAGTGCCCGCTGAGACATCAGTTGAAGCTCTTAACCAGAAGCCGGCAGTTGCCTCTCATATGCCTCAATCTTTTAGAAGGCGGTTTTCTCAGAAATTAAAGGAAAATGTACAGCCACTTCAATCTGATTCATTCAAACCCTTAGCTGTGCCAGTTTCAGAGTCAAGTTTGAGGATAAATTCCACCTCTGAGGTCCCTAAAATATCCCCATCCAAGTTGGTTACAGAATCATCCAGTAGTGAAGCACATCCTGGGATTCATGGTTCTTCAGACTGCTTCACACCATCCAAAGTTACACTAGCTACACCTAGCAAAACCATTGAGTATACAGAAAGCAAAGACGGCTCCTTCAAAACTGTTGATGCTATGTCAACTCCAGCTAAATTTGTATCTACTCCAGCCAGGCTGATGTCAGCTACACCTGCATTGAAGCCACCTAAAAGAAGTTTTATGACCCCAGATGACAACTCTACCAGCTCGCCGGACAAGTTGGTTAAGCGCCCACCTCGTTCAAGGTCATTGAAATTTGACACTCCTATGAAAAATGAAAATGATGCCGGTGGTTTGTCAATTGATGATGACATTTTTGATATCCTCCCAGATAATCTTCTCCATTCGGTATGCCCTTTCTTTTGCTACATGAAAACTTTTAAGATCCTTTATTTATTTTTATATGAGTGAACTTAAGATTAACCATTCCTTCTGCAGATTCAGGAAAAAGAAAGAATAGCAATGGAGGAAAGGGATCCAGCTATCTCACAAGCTAAGAAGCGGAAGAAAATTATTGCCAGCCTCCCTAAGCTCTTTAACATGATTCACATGATGTTTCATTCAATAAACCGTTCTGTTATCACAAAAGAGGAGCTGATGAGCAAGATAATCTCAAGTCACCGTGATATTGTTGATAGAAGTAAGACACATTTCTATAAAAAAATAATTGACTGGCTATTTTATAATCTTCTGAATATTAAACCTTTCTTGTTTGTTTTCATAGGTGAAGTTGATGAACAGTTGCATTTGTTGTTAGAATTAGTTCCTGAATGGATTTCTGAGAAGGTGGCCTCCAGTGGAAATATGCTAATCTCGTGAGTTTCTTTTTTATGAAATAGTCTTTTATGAATTTACAGTTCCAACAATATACCCTTTTCCATTGTTTTGATTATACTATAATGTTTCTTTTTGCAGCGTAAACAAAATGTTGAACCCTGAATCCTTAAGAGCATCACTTGAAGAAGCAAAATGAGCAAGGAGGAGACACATTGGAGCTTAAGAAGTAGATTGTTCTTTTCTTTTGGGCTGCTTGTAAATGTTGAATCTATTTTCTTTTGACATTCCGCGTAGTTGGTTTGATCTACGTTCTTATAGGTATATTTAGGAGAGGTAAATTTGGTAGATCAACTCATATTTTTGGGCAAATGGTGTAATCAGAATACAAACTAGACCATGAAATCAATTAAGAATGGACCGGAAATGTTTCTTGTTGCAGAAGTATCCATGCTTACTAACTGCTGATCAATTCTCCTTTTCATATCCATGTAAAAGCAAAATAGAAAATATATTTCTTTATCCTTACTAGTCACAAATGACTAATGGATCATGGTAGCTGATGCTTTGTTTTTCTTAATTTCTGTTAAAATGTATTTCAAACATTCTTTCCACCTGTTTAGAAGGTTGAGGGGAATTTCTTATACAACAACATCAGCCAAAATTTACTCTGTTCTGGTATCTATACCTACAACCAATAGTCCAATACTACTGAGTTCTTATATCAATTCATAATCTAAGCAAGCAGCATACAATGAAAGTAATGCTAACCATGTACTTTATTTCTATATATTCCTACAGTTATTCATAGCTTAGAGAGACTGATTTGTTCATCATAGTAAATAATAGGTGTATTCTTCAACATTTGTTAATTTGAGTTATGTGCTTGGTTATTTTATGCTTCCTCTGCTGCTGAAGTCTTTATATGTTGTGTCTTGCAATCTTTATCATCAACATGTGCCGGAAAGGATTGTTGTGACTTGTAATCTCCATCACTTTCTTTTCCCCAAACTAGCAAGACCAGACCCATGATAACAATGAGCACTCCCAATATACTGAAACAACCAAACTGACTTTAAACCATTTGAAACATGGACATAAAACTTATAATGTGCTTGAAGCCTTGAACAATGAAATGCATTTACTGCCAATGTGAAGTTGTTCTCCCAAAACAAAATACGCTAGCATAGACACCAAAATTGTTCCAAGGGGATTAAACATACTCACAAAGACTGGCCCTTTTTGTACCATGGTCCAGATTTGAATGTAGATAAGCAAACCACCACATATAACTCCCTGTCATCACTCATACATGATTGAGTTCAGATTTTTGTTTAAGTTGACTTATATTTAAGTTTCAGCATCTAAATGCTTTACTCTTTTTTGTGTGTTGATAAACCATATAAAATGCATTACTCACTGCATATAAAATGCAGCAGAGTTCAATAGTTGATGTTATGAACCATGCTCTAGGTTTGTGTTGCAGGAGTGCTGTAAAGACAGCAGATTGTGCTGCACCCATGCAATTTATCCATGCTGTTAGTGACAGTTTTGCTGGATATTTCTTTACAATGATTGCCTACAAGGGAAGCAAAATAACTATGAGCTTTGATGTATGTGGTCTGTTTTCCTTTTTGTTTGTACCATTACAAAATCTCTCAATATGCAAGTTTGATTCCGTTTCGTGAAAAACAAATTCATTTTTGACATTTTGTTTTAAAATTGGAATCAAAATTATCAAATCAAACCAAAAGGATTGTTGATCCCTACCTAAGATAAAGAATATTACAGGGGAATTCATCGGAAATAGATTTCATGTGGTCACAATATCAAAATTCAACAACTCACGTTCGCAGTCTACTTTCTAAAAACAATTTATTGAGTTTAAAATATAAACCGCTCGATCTTCATCCAGCATTCTAGCTTTCTTAACAAATGCACGATATTCTAACCACATGCAATCTGGGCCTATTCTTCATCATGGTAACACCGAAAAACAGAAAATAAAATGTATGTGTACTTGATTATGGATGAATATACCTGCAGTATGTACCATAAAGACCATGATATGCAGCTCACAACAGTCAAAATTGTTCCTTTAATCCAGTTATTATGAGCCATTTTGCCTCCAAGATGGAATGGGGCACCATTTAAGCTTTGTATCGTATGTCCTTTATACAAAATCATTACCAAAGCACCAGTCAAAGATAATACCGTTCCAACGATTTTCGCCAGCCCACGAGGGCTCTTAACATCAATAGCCTCTAGCCTATTAAAATGAATCATGAACAAAATAGTCAACAAAATAATCAACGTTTACATAATCCAGCTGTTGAAGTAGTCACCCTATATATGCCCCTTTCTACCTAGATATAGCTCAAAATGGAAAAGATTACTTAAAAGGTGGATGAATTTATCCGTGACAATAAACTGACGTCAATTTTGATGGATCAATTTAACTTCAACAATATATTTTATGTTTAATTATATCTTCGATAAAATATGTTTAGCTATCTCAAATAAGTTTATTTGTCAAAGATTATAAGAAATAAGATATTGAAATAATTATCACTTATTTGATATATTTATTTGGTCTTATTTAGATATTTTTGGTATCCTAAGCAACTACAAAGAGAATTTTGTTAACAATAAAAATTATAAAGACAAAACTCAAATATAAAATGAATAATGAGTTTTTTGTAAATGACTTTTAGTTGTGATTTTATATAAGTAAAATGCATTTTTAACTTGCATTTCGCATAAGTAAACTGTTGTGTGTTTTTTCCTTATGAATAAATTCAATATATTGATTTTAAAAATAAATTTTATTTTTCCCTCAAAATAATTATTTTTATTTTATTTCATTATATTTGGCCACCCGCATAAAAAGTTGGACAACTTCATCACTGACATCAATCATGTCGTTCTCGTTTCCCAAGGCAATACTCAACGTGAACATGTGAAGCTAAAAATTAATGTGGTAGTTGAACATGCGTCCTTGTGGTGAAAACAAACATTAGATTTATTTAAGTTGTCGGCAAATAGTTTAAAGGTGGTCATTGGAAAAATGAATGCTAAAACTCACGATGCTTTTTTAAAGGGTGGCATGGTGTTGGAGAAGAAGTCTGTTTAATTTGTTTGGGAGGTAAGGTTAGTGGAAAATTGTAGGTCTTTAATTTATCTAACATTTCTTTGTAGAAAAATGTGGAGGATGAATGGATTTGGAACCTTAATCCTTATGGCATATTCTCCGTTAAAGAAGCTTACAAGGTTAATCTTTAATTTTGAAGCAATAGAAGAGTCCTCTTTGTATGATGTCACTTGAAACAATTTAGTCCCAACGAAGATTTTGTTATTTGCATGGAGATTGTTTAATGACAGACTCCCTACTAAAGATAATTTGATCTACATAGGGATACAAAATTTAGTATCACCTTTATGTGTTGAAGGATGTAATATGAATGAAATATCCACATATTTGTTTTTTGAATGTTGAGTATAGTAAATTATTATCGAATATAATATTTTAGTTAGGTAGGATTATATTGTGCATCGACAAACAATAGGTTTTTGTCATGTGGTTCAATTTGAAGGCTTGGTATCTCAAGGAAAAAAGTGAAGGAATACATTCATTTTATTTGGTTGACTTGTGTATGAACTATTTGGAAGCATCAAATTTTGGTGATCTTTGGTTAACATACTTTAACGGGTTCATTGATTGACTTGGTGAAGCTATTGGTCTAGTCATGGATCAAAACCAAAGTAAAGGGCTTCAAATATGATTTCTATCAATGTTATATTCAACCACACTCAAATGTTTAGGTGTGATTTTATTTGTCAATTCAATCATTATTTTGTTTTGGTGGCACTATTGTTGGAGTCTATTTTGTAATCGACATTTGTATTTTGTTACTTGGCCTTTAAAAAGAAGACAAAAACTTACAGATTTTTACTAGTCCTGATCAAATTTTAGACGGTATTTTAATATCTAATGCGGTGGTGGATGAAGCAAAAGGAAGAAAGGGGATACTATTTTATTTAAGATTGATTTTGAGAAAGCCTATTTAATAGATTGAGGTAACTTAAAATGATTTTATGATGCAAATGAACTTTTCAGTAAAATGGAGAAGGTTGATGGTTGATGTCTTAGTCTGACCACAATTTCAGTTCTTGTTAATTTGAGTCAAGCACAAGAATTTTTTGTTCGTCACAATTCAAATTCTCTCATTTTGTGTTTTCTTGCGCTCACTAATTGTACTCTCTTTTGTGTACTACAAGAGTTCTTTTATCTTCTTATTAGCAATTAATGATAAACACAAATTTTAGGAGAAAAAGTTTATCTAAGTTTTGATACTCCATGCTTAGTAAATCCAGATATTTAAGTATAGCATGATGAGTAAGTCGTTGTTGACATCTTTTGATCCCTGTATCGATTATAAAAGTAGTAAGTGTGTCATATAGTCAATTGCAAGCAAATTTTCATTCTTAATCTAATTTGTATGTACATTTCAGTTTTGATGTGGATATATTTTTCATTAAATGGGATAAAGTGCATATCATAAAAGCACAAGTAATAAAAATATGTGTTAATTAATTACCATAGTGTCATAGCTTGACATGTTTGCTCCCCATCCTCTCCAAATTTATGGTTCTTCTTTTCTTTCTCACATCTTATATCATCTAATTCACTTCTATAAATTACCAACAATCCCCTCAAAAAACTATAGTTACACAGAATAATACAAAAAAAAAACGTATACGTTTATGCCACACTTTTTAAATTGAACTCACAACGAATATCATAGACATTCCTACCAATATATTAAAAAAACTATACGTTTAAAGTATATCTACTATTGGGAATAACTCTTCAAATATTGCTCGTATGTTTGTACGGGTAGATGTCTAGTAATGAGATTATCTTTCCATGTTGATCTTATATACAATAAAAAACGGCTTCGCCCTTTTGCTCATAAAAAAAATATACAATAGAAAATAATTATTTCACATTGCTATTATCGTACTCGTAAGTATGATATAGAGGGATGATTTGTGATAGATTGTTGGTAAAAAAATTCTTGTCTAAAACTTCAATAACAAAAAACTTTCTATGCAAATTTAGAGTGTTTTAAATATTGTTCAACTTTTCACCAAAAAAATATTGTTAAACTCTTTTTTGCACTTAAATTTATATAAGAAAAAATAGGAGGAATGAGACAACATGTCATCATAAATTTCACTAACCATAAAAAGAGGATTGAAAATAAGAAAGGTTATTCAATTGAAAGGAACTTCATTGAAAAGTTATCGAATCATAAAACTATACGATTAGATTTGGAAACTTTTATGATACACACTTCATAAGTTGTAACTGCACGCAAACAAGTTAAATCAATTAAAATGGATATTATATTTCATAATTGTTTTAAATGCATTATAATATGTGTGATCGCACAAGACCCAATATTTTTAGAAGCAACAAGTATATTGGATCTTGAGACTTATGTGTGTATGTTGTGTGTATGTGCTCGTGTGTGCGTGCATGCATGCATGTGTGACTTATAAAAATAGAGGATATCACTTTCATAGTTAAACAAGACACTCAAACTCTCAAGGATAACCATATATGCATTAATGGTTGAGTTCAAAAAAACAAATAAATGTTAAAGCGTTGAAGAATAAGGGATAGATAAGATTGACATTAATGAAGTGGCATAGTATAACATACAATTCAAATGAGAGACACACCAACAACAATCATATAATTGAAGAAGTTTTTGGTTAATAAATGAATTAGGCTTGAGGCTCACAATACAAAAATGCATGTACGAATGAATTTGCATTATGCATGAAAACATAGTTATGTTTAATGCTTATACTCCATAATTATCACCACCTAATTATCACTAAAAATATAAAGAAAAAAAATCCATCACACCACCTACATTTAATTATCACACTCATTTACTTGAAACCACTTTAATTATTGTCAAAATATATTTCTATTTAACAGGACTACAAGGTCTACTGTGACATTTTTAATCTTCAGAAAGATCTTGGCCCTGAGCTTTCTAGGGTAAAAGTTTTAATATTATATATGGTTAATAATTTAAACACATTGTCTTATTGAATAACTTTTCATTTAACTATAATGTTTAATTTGTCACTGAATACGCCAATTTTCGACCAAAACATGTACTTTCTTGGTAAGACATACACGACGACTACTCTAGCAACATTCATTGTCAATCTCGTTTCGGCCATGACATTTGTTTTGGCTGTTATGCTCAGGTAATTTAGTTTCAGTTTTTTGGAGAGGTACTATGGTGAGATGACTTTGGTGAAGGTCAAATTTTACGATGTCAAACTATTTCTTACATCATTGATATGCCTATTTGGCACTATTGAAGGTGTGGTATTTTCTTGGATTTTGAAAAAAGAAGTCAATTATTTAGCTTGGTTAGATTTTAAATGAAATATGCAATTATTGTCTGCTATTTATGCGGTAAGTTTACTCAACTATGAAAATATAAAATATATTACATGTGAAAGTTTTTTTAACAGTGTCAACAATGTATTTTACAATATCAATGTATTTTCACATACATCAATGCTAAATAAACACTCTTTTTTAGAGGATTAAATTCCATAAGACATTTTCACCATCAATTACAATTATTTTATTTCTTCATGTGCCAAGAATTATCCACTTGTTATCTCTTCATAGTTTTTATGGTGCATCCTTCTTTATTTCTTCATACGATAGGAAAATTTTTCGTAAATTCGACTTTTTTGTGTTTTCATTTGTTTTTGGTTTCTATTGAATATTTTGGATTTCAAGCATTCCATCAAAATATTCATAAGCGCTCATTTTGCACGTAATGACAGAACTTTGCACTTCATGTTGTTTTCTACTTTAGATTTGGTAATTGTTTGGTATTATAATTATAATACTTTCAACTTTAAAGAATCAGAAAATGTTATATTGTGCATATTCGTTCTTCAATATTTGGATTCCCGTCAATATTGTGCATAATAATGGGGATGCTTATTTAATATTTTTTTTTCTTTTACATATAGGCTATTTTTTGTTCTGAGCTAGGTAATTATTTTGTAGCAGTGGTGACAAAAATCAAAGGAGTGGTATATTCTACATCTTTTAATTCACTGACCATGGTGATGGTTGCTACATTAGGATGTTTCTTACTTAACAAGCAGATGGTGGTCGGAAGGTAGTTAATATAAAATTTCCAAAAAAATTGTTGAATAAATATAAAGAAACTGACTGTGATTGTATGTCCAATATATTACAGAATGGTAGGCGCTATAATCATTATCTTGGGCCTATACTGCTTTATATGGGGAAAGAAAGGAGATGACGGAAAAGAAGAAATTGATGTTGGTGTTGTCTAGTTGGATGACATCTGTTAGAAGTTGGAGTAGTTTTCAAAAGCTTCATTTCTAACAGATGGAGATGACAACACAACTATGAATGATTTCCTTCTTTGAATTCTCCCTGGTAAATAATTAGTTATGGTTATGGTTAATCTATTATTTAGTTATGGTTGTTAATTTGAATTCTCCATGGTAAATAATTTCCAATGAATCCTTATTAATTTGGTGATCTTTGGTTAACATACTTTAACAGGTTCATTGATTGACTTGGTGAAGCCATTGGTCTAGTCATGGATCAAAACCAAAGGAAAGGGATTCAAATATGATTTCTATCAATGTTATTTTCAATCACACTCAAATGTTTAGGTGTGATTTTATTTGTCAATTCAATTGTTATTTTGTTTGGTGGCACTGTTGTTTTGTAGTCTATTTTGTAATTGACATTTGTATTTTGTTATTTGACCTTTAAAAAGAAGACAAAAATTTACAGATTTTTACTAGGTCCTGATCAAATTTTAGACGGTGTTTTTTTTTATTTTTTTTGGGAAACTATTAGACGGTATTTTAATATCTAATGCGGTGGTGGATGAAGCAAAAGGAAGAAAGGGGATACTATTTTATTTAAGATTGATTCTGAGAAAGCATATTTCATAGATTGAGGTCACTTAAAATGATTTCATGATACAAATGAACTTTCCAGTAAAATGGAGAAGGTTGATGGTTAATATCTTATATTCTGACCGCAATTTCAATTCTTGTTAATTTGAGTCAAGCACAAGAATTTTTTTGTTCGTCACAATTCAAACTCTTTCATTTTGTGTTTTCTTGCGCTCATAAATTGTACTCTCTTTTGTTTACCACAAGAGTTTTTTTTATCTTCTTATTAGCAATTTATGATAAACACAAATTTTAGAAAATGAAAAATTCAATACTTTTAAAAAGTAAACAACCCCAAATATTAATTGAAATCTTTTTTTTTTTAAGGAATATTAATTGAAATCTTGAGTAACAAAATTACATTAGTAGATTTTGATTGATGGATACAATATGGGTGAGAGCTTATTGAATGATGATTACCACTAATTAAACCTAGCTTCCCTAAAAAAAAAAAAAAACCTAGCTACCTTATTTCCGAGGGCATGGATTTAGAATAAACACTCTAATTATCTTGCCTAAATTACGTGTGGTTAGAAATTGATCGTGTAGAACTTTCATAATGGTGGTAGGAATAACCTTTTTAGCACAAAGTTTATCTGTTTTTAATTACACATGATGCTTGACTTTTCCTTCTAACAGTATCATTCAAGATTAAATGCTGTTAGATATGGTCAATATCTTCTTGTGCATATCTCTATAGAAATCAATGGTGCTCCATAATTCTACCTGAAATGTAACTTTGTCGAAAGTGATCAACTAGATTTTGGACCACATTAACATAGTTGTCGTTATCATCATAATCATAAACCATTAGTAATTATTAATGATCCAAAAATGGACTACAACATTTGCACATATAATTATGAGTTTTTTATTTATTTTTTATTTAGAAACTCATCGTTTATAGAGTTCTTTATTTACACTTGTGATTATTTTTTATTTTTTTGAATAAACTTGTGATTATTTTTTGAGAGGTCCATATACATTTAAGATTGAAATCTATATTATATTTTTTATGAAAGAAATCATATTACTATTACAAAATTATATAGTGAAAATAATTTTTTTTTAATTGAGGACATCCTTGGATTCCCTGTTTTATCATTTGCTGGTCACTTCCAAGTAAAAATTCAAAACAATAATTAATATTTAACTATTGTATCATGGCAAATCTTCAAGCAAGTTAAAGTAAAGAAAATCTTCCTAAAAATTATTAGTGTAAATCTTGGTGTTGCTTAACTTGTAGCTAAAATATAATTCATTCGAGTAGTGGACACTGAGGTTACTTATTCGTCATATTTTTTCTTTTGAATAAACTTGTTTGTCACATTT
>Ga0099826_10002509_pt1 | contig 11889 bp, 7 predicted proteins | sample Mtrugardesep15_FD_76830 | JGI IMG/M metagenome (GOLD analysis project Ga0099826, IMG submission 76830) | Root nodule microbial communities of legume samples collected from California, USA - M. trunc garden sep15 | ecosystem: Host-associated > Plants > Roots > Nodule | place: USA: California...
ATGTTCCTTCCAATGTTGCCATTTTTCTAAATATCATTTCACTAATTTTTGGTGTCGTGAAAAGATGCAACTACAATGTTATGTGATATCCTCTCAATTTATGTCTTTCTTCATTTGGAGAGATAAAGACACATATTTTTATAAATGAAGAGGATCATACTCAACTACACTATGCACATGGTTGGTATCATGTGGTTTGGACAACTTGATTTTCCAAACTAACCGCAATATCAAACATGTATTGTGTTTCATAGAAGTTCTTTTCAGATAAACAATATAGCAATGTTCATTATAAATTCATATATACATGGATGAATTTGTTGATGTTCGAACTCCGATCACAATTGTCTAACAAAGAATTGTTCCACTAAAAATCTAACTCAAATTCTCTCAAACAATAGTATTTTTCAATTTTGTATTATTTAAAGTTTGCCCCTTCATAAAAAAACACAATAGAAAATGAAAATATATTATATATGATTGACCATATACAATACAAGTTTAATCTACAACTCCCTCAATTTAACTCTAATATTTTTTTAACTCTAAAAGAAACTCATAGTTCTTTTTTTTATCTTATTGTACACGGCAATAACATAATTTTTTTATCAAATAATCTACCAACGAAAATCACACACATTTTTTTTTAAAGAAGCATACACTTTAAATATGAATAAACAACGAATAGAATATCAAATGCATTGCAACTTGCAAAATTCATTCAATTTTTTATCACATGTAATCACAAGGCATAAAAAACTATTTATTTTCTATACCAACAAAATGAACATAAAATTCATTGACCGAGATGATTAAAATCGAATTAACCGATTGACTGACTTTAACAGATAAACATAAACATAATATAGAATTTGACAGAAACAGTTACGTTTTTGCAAGGTAAGAAAAACGTGTGCTAATGATAATCATAAATCATAATCATAAGAAAAAAGTAAACGCAGTATGTGATCACAACCCAATAATTCATATCATTATCATATCATATGAGATATAATAAAATTAAATTCTAAAAAACGAAAACGAAAACGAAAGAGAAAAGAAAATGCGTCTTATTTTCTCCACACAAAAACGACCATAATTCTTTGCTGGCACAATCGCTCCCATTGTTATCACAAAATCACAACAGATTCATTTCCGTTTTTCCCATTTTACCCCTCTTCACAATATCCTCTTGTGCTGTTTCATGTGGCGGTGTTGGTAAATCTCTCTCTCTCTCTTACATGCACTCACATATAGATATATCGATATATATAAGATCTCTCTCTTCTCTCTGAGAGTTCAACAAAACCTCTTTCTTCTTCTTCCATTTTCTTCTACTTTTCTTCAACGACCTTCAGCCATGGCGGGCTTCGGTGGGGGCCACTGTTTCCCGTATCCACTCTTCGCTGTCATCATTGTTCTTGCTATTGTTCACGCGATTCTTGCTTCCATTGCTTCTATTCAGGTTATTTTTTCAGCATTTTCGTTTATTTTTATTGGATTATTTGATCAATTTAGGTTTTGATTGTTAGGATAATGGTGGATAGATGGATAAGGAATTTGAGATAAGAAAATGTGTTGAATTTTACTGAATGAATGAATGAATTGGGATTGTTTGAACTGCATTTTGTGAATTTCCACTGTTTTGTGGTGATTGTGAAATCCAATTAGGTTATGTTTATGTGATGTTACTTGAATGGCCTGAAGAATTTGATGAACTATACAATTGGAACTATTTTTTTAGTAAAATGTAATTTTTAACAAATATTTGATTGAAGAATTTTATAAACCCCATGGGAAGAGTATGTTATGTTGAATTAATAGTGATTTGTGTTGGTATGGTGAAATTGTGAAGCTAGGTTTGGTTTTTAGGATTAATTAACTCAATCTTGATTTCACTTATATACTTGAACTTGATTATGATTCAGTTTAAGAATGAGGTGTTTGGGATGGTATTTCATTAACATTGACTTTGAGAAACTGAGATTTGAGCTCTTTATGCTGTAGTGTAGTGTGAGTTCTTATTGTACTCATTGTTGGTTTTTTGTTTTTGGGTACCCCAGTCGCTGAGGATTCACTTGAGAAGCTTACAGCTTGGTTGGACTCGCCAAAAAGTAAGTGCATTTTTTGAGCTACTATGTTTCAGATTGCTACTATGACTTGATCTTTTGTGAATGGCTGAACTTGTTTAGTTTTTAAATGTAATAATATTAGGTGATAAGTGAAACGTGACTGGCCACTATTTGTTGATCGATGCTGTAGTCTCACACTGCATATAGTTGTGCTGTTGAAATTATGTCTTCACTTTACCAATTATCAAAATTTGCGAGCCTTTCCAACTCAACATTCATTTTGAATTCAGGATATAAATAATTGGTCTTGCGTGTTTATAGTAAAGGCTGGAAGAGTATGCTTTTGTTGCTATTTAAGTAATTTAAGTAACTAGCAATTTTTTACTTTTTAGATGGCAATATCTGCCACCCTTATCTTTTCTCCTCCTGCTACCTATCCTCTCTAATTTTTGCTGGTGGTGTGGGGATGTTACATGTTTGTGTGGGTATCTTAAATGATCAATGAATGCATCAATTTCTAGTCTGAATGTAGTGTCCACATGTCTATAAAAACTAATTTCAATGCTGGCCTTACAAAAAAGAAATGATAGACATGCGATGGAATATAGTAATGTAGCTGCAATTTGTATATTGCACAAAGGTATATGGTGTACTTCTATTACTTATTCTTTGAGCTTTTATGAGTATATAATTTTTCTATTGGAATGTAGTTTTATTGTCACTCACCACTCTAGGTTTTTACTTGCTATTAGATCAGCTTCTGTTAAATATATCAGCTTCTCATGAAATGTAAATATATGGATTGCAGGTGTTTCATCTATTGATTGGCTCTTCTAATTGGGGTTAGTTGTATTTACCTTTAATGCTCAAGTCTATTTTAAATGCCAAGTGATCAGCACGTTGCACACTATATTTTAGGCCCTGCTTACTGATTTTTTTATCATTTCCTATTTTTAATGGTTGGACTGAGCCTTTTATTATTGCATATTTTGCAACAATATATGAGGCCATCCTAAAAAAATGGCTGTGTTCACAACTCTGCCATTTCTTCAGAACTTTTTATAGTTTATACCTATCATCCCTTGCATTCATTAGTACCAACTCATCAGAGTTGGGTTAGGATCCTCTCCATTTCTCAACAAAAAAAAAATGGAGAGATCCATTTGGAGAGAGATGGACACAAAAAAGTTTGATTTTTTTTAATGATAGTGAGACCCACTTAATGGTGGGGCCTACTATCTATTTTTGTGTCTATCTATCTCCAAATAGAGATCTCCATTTCTCGTGACAAATGGAGAGGATCTCTACTCATCGACGTTGAAGTTTTGTTTTACACAAGTACTTTGATAGTTGGACCTGGTTTTTCTAAGTATCTTCCTAATTTCCCCCCTTCATTCTATTCCATTTTCTTTTGCATTAGTATCTTGTAAGAAATGGCTAGAGATCTCAGATTTCTCTGCCAGATATCCACTGGGGTTATATCACGTCTTATACTTGCGTATTTGAGAGGTACATCGGATATGGTTGATAACTCACATACTTGAAATCATGTTATTTCATATTAATTATATATTTTTTAAGTGATATAATTGCACTTGTATTAGTTAATCCCATCCCTCATGTTGCACAACAAGAAGTAGGGTTAAATTTGAGTCTTGCTGGTCAATGAAAAATATGCTTACTGTCTTTAATGGGTCGTGACAAATTAGATTGTACAATAAAAACATGCACCAATTTCACTTAAAATTTATCAGGAGAGTTCTGATGGGAACCTTGTATTTCATTATTAGGAAAAGTGTTCCCTTAAAACAGCTACAAACTCGCTGCACCTCCCTATGCCCAACAACTCTAATACACACAAATCGTATGATTGATCTAATGATCTCCCTCTCAAGCATCCACTTATTTACAGGCAATGTGCCTAATTGCTGCTAGTAACGATCCCAACCTAACCAAGCTAATGACAATAATGTTGACTAGGGTCGCATTGATCTTCTTCAATCCCCACAACAGTAGCTAGCTCTATAGATTCGATAGTGGCTTAGAAGTCTCTTTTTTCTCTCTACCGTAGCAGACTTAAAACTCTGTCAAATGGGTCAAATACTTGTCAACCATTCTCATCCTACAAGTTTTATTACTCAAGTTACTTGTGCTAACTACTGAGTAGCCATCACAAAGTGCAAATCCATGATCATTTCAATCTCTTGAAAATTCCTAACGGTGAGATCTAGTTCCCCTTTTTCTGTTTGGATGAGTTGACAGGGCTCACTTTCCTGAAAGTCTCACTTCTTCCTATTAATAGGTTGGGGCTTGGCCCATTTGTTGTGCACGGGAGGGTTTAGTTGGTACCCACTCCATTCTTCCCTTATCACCACTTTGCACTTCTTCTTGCAATGGCCATCTATGTTGATGTAAGTTGACTACCTCCCGCCAAATTGAGACGTGGAAAATATCCTACGGAACTCACCCATCTCCTCCTTGTGTAAACTTTGCATTTTGGTGTTATGGACGCAATGACCAGTGCTGCCATTTCCTTCTTCCATACATGCTTCAAAGGTTGCTAATATGATCATTCAAAACTCACCGCATTATCTGCACTACCTCACTCACACTTGCCGTCATCACCACTACCTAAACCGTTGGCTTTCAAACCCATCATCCTCACCCCATTCATTAATTTTTTGTGTCACTCTTAGAATTTGGGTTGGGCCTAGCACAACCCTCACAAAACCGGCTTGTAAGGTGATGTCTCATTTATAAACTCATTTTCAGGTCAGATCTCATCAAATGTGGGACTCTTAAGTCTTAACACACACTTTTCACATCCATGATTGAACATCTAGAGCATGACTTGAGTTGCCCAATAACAGATGACCAACCATATCTTAGATAGGCTCTGATGTCATCTTAGAATTTGAGTTGGACCTAGCTCAACTCTTACAAAACTGATTTGAAAAATACTTGGTGGTATTTATTAGGAAATATGAGAAAAGTCTCCCTTGAGTACAACTACAAACTTGCGTAACAATAAGAGCATGAACTTCCCTGCACCTGTAGGCCCCAATTATCTCTCTCACAAATGACAAGTTTGATCTCCCCTCCCAATCTATTCTCTTATTTATAGGCTACTGGCTTTGTTATTTCTATTTATCACAGCCAAACTAAGCAACTAACTAGGAAACACCTAGCATATCTCTTTCTCATGTTTTTTCGTTGTAGTCTTAAACTTGGTAAGTCTGACGTTCTTTTGGCAATCTGATGCTTCAATGTCAGATATCATGTGTAGCTTGCCTGCTTATCAAATTCTTTTATGTAGAAACGATGATCTATAATAACTACTTGATACAACAATTGTCCAGTGTGTGAATTTGTGAAATGGTTCTATTTTAGTTATTCACAAAATACATCAGCAATTGTTAAAATTGCCCGTCCTCCTTGTTTTCTCTTCATTTCATCTTAACTGTTCAATTTCAAATTTCAGGTTACTCCATTTATTTGGCATTGATACTTCTTGCTGCTTGCAAGGGATGGACATATTGGTCACACTCTTGTGGTTTTATCTTTATGGGTATGCCTCTGTTCAGTATTAACTAGACACCGTTGATAAGCTTTTATTGTTGGTTAAAATATTTAAACTGTTGAAAATTGTTTTGCAGCACTCCCCAAAGTACTTTTTTTTGCAGCATTTCTTCTTCTTTTATCCTTCTGGTATGTAACTTAACTTATTGTTCAGATATTCATTTAATTTTTACTGACTCGCAGTGTTTGCTACAAAAAATTTACTTATAGCAAGTACTAACAGTCGCTCTTCAGCCTTGAGAAGTCTCTGCTGCCATCTCTTTCTTATTTATTTGTCTGTTCTTCACTTTTGATTCATTTCCCTTCTTACAACTGTAGTGGTGAATAGTTGTTTACTGTATGCCAGCAAAACTTAATTCAAGCTGCTTTATTATTAGTATATATATCACAAACAAGCGGAGGGGTTGGGTAGCTCAACTGGTTTGAGCTAAGGGTTAAGGAGTTGGAGGCTCTGGGTTCAAACCCGGACGAATAAGTAAATATTTTCTAACAGTTAATTACTAACATTTGTCATTCAAAACAATATATTTGTGCATGACTTTTTTTAAAATGACCTGTGCATAAATATGCACCCTGACAGTTAAATTTGGTTTTCTGAGCTGTCAAGAAAACAAACATTGTTTTGTTTTGGCATTTTGAGACTTTGAAGTTATATTGTGGTCTAATTCAATTTGCAGGCATTTCTTGTTTTAAACCATTTCTATTGTATCCACTATTTTTGTTAAATGGTCGAACTGGACTCTTGAATCATTTAACTAGTATAAGATGACATGTAAATCCTCTAAAGTAGAAATTGTATGTTAGATTCCCAGCAAATAAATATCGTGGAAGCAAATTTTTTAAATTACGTATTACATTGATTGGTGTTGCAAAATAAAATCACCAATATTAAATTTTCAGTTTTTATTATTTCCCTTTCTCTTTACAAAGTCTTGTTAGGATAATGATCTTTAGCTGCAGAATGAATCTCAGCCAGCGAATGACGTTAATGATACTAAAACTTTATTATATATTTTGGTGGGCGCATAGGTGTGGTCTTGATATTGATTTTTTAAAACGAAAATGAAAAGGATTGGTTGATAAAAACAAATATAGGATTTTGTAGCAATGATTGAAACATTAGAGAGCAAACTTTTATGCAAAAGTTAAAAATTGTGAAAATTCAAGGCGGTCAAGGAGGTGTGTTTTGGTGATGGGGGTATGTCTGTTGGAAGCTTGATCCCCATATCACCCCACTGTTGCATGTATACTTGACCGTCTAACTCTACAGGTCATCCACTCGCATTAACATGATAATATAGTGCTTTATTGAATGAGAATTGAGCAGCACCTATAATGATGTATATCTAATATAATTTTAGGCTATTGTATTGCTAAATACTAACTGCTTTCTATGTTGCACTTGGGTCCCTTTTCCAGGGTTGACCTATGCCATCAGCCAGATGATGATGACGACTATGAAGGAAGTTTCTCTGAGGAACCTTTGCTAGGAAAGACTTCAAACGAATTGATTTTAACGAACAGGGAAAGACATAGAAAGTGTTGTCCTATTCGTTTTTCTCGTCTTGGATATCGTCAAAAGATTGTGACTTTGGTATGAGAAACAAAAAGTGCTTATTCTCATGTAGCTCTTATTTTTGTCTTTTCACTCTATCCTAATTTTGACGGTCATGCATAAATTTCACAAGTATTTCCTTCAAATATAATGACTTGGATATGATTCAACAGGTTATGTTGCTACTTTTCATCACCATTGTGGCATTTGCTGTAATAATCTGGATTGGGTTAGGAAAGAATCCCATTGACTCTGAAGTGGCAGCTCGGGTATGGACACTGTAACTTGATTTGTTTTATATAATCCATAATGCATTAAAAAAAGACTTAGATCTAAATGAATTGACGGGGTTTTAGTTTATGATAGAATGCAATGGCATTGATTGACTCATGTAGTCATACTCATCTAATGGAGAAAGTTCTAGTAGTGGTTGTTATTTTTGTGATCTATGACGCCACCACTATGAATTTCTTGGTAGTGGTTGTTAATTCTCCTTATTATATATATCCTAATGGGGCCTAATGCAATTCATCAAAACCAGCTTGTAAGGTAACAGAGAACTTAGTCCAATAACATAAATAGGATAGTCTCTAATACCATCTTAGAATTTGGCTTCGGGTCTTACTCAATCCCACAAAACCAACTTGTAAGGCGAAGACTCTCCAAGCCTTATAAGCATTGCTTAGGCCATATCTCTAGTCGATGGGGGACTTCAACATGTTTGTATTTGATTGGGCCAAAATATTTGTGAATATTTTCTATAAGGAAAAAATTCAACACAACAAAACAAGCAGAGATGATTAAAAAGTGTTTTGAGGATAGAAGATTTTCCTTAAAATGAAATAAGAAAAATAGAAAATAAACAGGAGATATCAAAGGATCAATGAGACATAGTTACCCGATCTCCTAAATATCTGCCAGAGAAACCTTTGTAAAATGGTTATGTACCCCTTGTAACTGACTTGTTTCTTTCAAAAGTCTAGCTCGCTTTAAATAGAAATATTGGGGAATATTGGGGGGATCTTCTAACTTTCTCATTGAAAAAGAGTAGGAAGAACTGTGGTATATGTTGTTTGGATGGGATGGATTCATGTGATAATCTTAGATGCCATAGTTCTAATGAACGGTTGATGTTTTCTCAGTCTTTGAACAATCCTTTCAATCATGTTTTGGTGACTAAAGATCTCATGCAGGTGTACTTGGATATTTCTGCTATTGGAATGCTTTTCTTAGGCGCCGGACTGGCATGTTATGGTAAGCAACTACTATTCTAGTTGTTTTCCATTTTAAGTTAAGTAGTTTTGAAGTTGATTATCTTCTCTTGCTTGAAGGGATGTACTAATTTGTATATCTTTGTGTAAAATGCATCGGCATCAATCAATTTATGAACCTGCATTTATTTGGCTGATTATCTAGAAGGAACAGTTATTGTTAAATCAGATTTTATTTTTATTTTTATATTCTACAGAACACATTTACTTCATGTCTTCTACCATTTGGGTGATAAGAGCACTCAAAATGTTATAATTTGATTGTTTTGTTGTTTGTCAAAACAAAAATATGAGACAAAGTTGTAGTGAAAAATAAAGCTTGCTTATGGTAGGATGCACTGAGCTAGTACTCCATACTCAACAAAAGAAATTTTTATTTAATAATAATAATAATTTTAGGGTAATGTTTGGTGAGCAACAAGGTGATACCAAATTCAAACATAATATAAGCCCTATTTTTCATGAAAGTCAATCATAAATAAAATCGTAGAATACCAACATTACCTTGGTCCGAGTGGAACTGGATTCTGATCCTTAAACAAGGTCTCAGTTTTGAGCCTTAGTGATGCAAAAGAACGTGGTTGGGAAAGAAGACTCTCCTAAAGGTGGTCCAGCCATATTCCTTGGTGAAGATTGGTTATCGGCAAAGTTTGTAGATACTTCACACCAATAACATAATTAACAAAAAGAATAAAATAATTGAGTTAACTTGTGCTTATGGTTTTCATCTCTTTTTCTACATTAGTATTATTGAAGGAAATTTCTGTTTGCAAGAAAGTATTCATTACATGACAAGCTTTGGATTGATTTATAATTTAAAAAAAAATCAAAGTCAATAATTTGTATTGTTGAAATGTTAATGACTATTGAGTACTGAGTAGTGAGATGCCTGTTTTTGTAGACATAGTTTCTCATTGTAATTTTTGTCTATGTTCCTTTGTAGGAATCCTATTATGCTTGAAGATGAGCAAAGTGAGAGCTGAGAAACCTTCATCTGAAATGGGGAAGGTACTAAATTTCTGTTCCCTCTGGAGCATTAGATAACACACAGCTTTCGTGGGTTGAGCTTATTTGTTTTCTAGGTCATGTGACCTGCTTGCCGCTGGATGCGCACTCATGGCTTCTTGCACTTTATCTACATTTTTCTATACTTTAAATGCTTATTTTAGACAAATGCACATGTATAGAGACAGTGATGCAGGCTTGTGCTGGTGTGCATAATATTTTTATAGATTATTGAAAGCATTTCATTTTATCAGGTTGCAGGTTTAACAATAGTCTCTGTACTATGCTTCACATCAAGTTCCTGCATAGAACTTTTCACGGACATTCCTGTATGTATAAGTTAAATGTTTGCAAGAGTTTTTTTTTATCCTTGATAAAAGTGCTAAAATTTTCTGAACTAGCCTTCACGCTATTATTTTATTATTTCAGATGATGTTTCACTGGCATCAGCAGCGTATGAATGATGTATATGCCTCTCTTCTGCTGATTTTGTATTTTTTTGTGGGTATGTGCTGTTAATAAGACAGTTATCGCCTCATACTTAAGTTGATGGAATCTTTTATTCTTTCCTTTTATGAAAGTAATGACAGTCTTTGAAAACACTGTACCTGGCGTGCTGCCTATAATACTTTGTTTAAGTTTTCCATTCAATTATAGATTGATTGTTTTTGAAATGGTTTCTTCTCCTTTAATTTTGAACCTGACACGTTTTCCAGGTTCATCAATACCTTCAGCAGTGGTACTGTGGGTAATGAGAGAATTACCGCCATCGGAAGCTGCTGATGTAGTAGAAGAATCAAGTACAATCGCTTTTGTTGCTAATAGTTCAGTTGCTGCTCATCATCCTCAGCGCTGGACTACAGCTACAAGCATGCAGAATCAGGTCCCTATAGCACACATCTTGTCTTTGATTAAATTATCTTTGCTGTATTCAGTTGATTCTGAAATCTTTTTCCTTATCCTTGTCCTTCATCAGTAGAAAAATAATTTTTTACATGGATTGCTCTTGACGGTTGAGGCTTTAAGATTCAAATTCATATTGTTTCTGACGAGTGTCATCACACAAGTCACAAGGTGAAGTTGAATGTCGATCGAACATATACAGAAATAGTACATCTATGCAGAATATTACGATAATCAATAATTTTCTTAAAATAACTTTGTTTAGTGAACTGGCTAGCACGGTACATTTTTTATTGTGTATTAGTTTCCTTCATCTTGTAATAGTTATGCTTTTGTCCTACCTCAATAGTTTTAATCATCCATTTCTTTTCTTTTGTCATGTTTTGTGGCTTTGTTGCACATTAACCTAATTGTATAGTAGACATAACTGCTGTCATTTTTGCAGACATCAAGAGCTAGTCCTATATAATCTTTCCATGTAAATCTTGTTCCGCTGGAATTCGGGCACAGCATATTGGAGTTTCTTCGGAACATGTTGAACCTTAGAGCAAAGATGAGAGAAAATGATGATGGTGGATGCAAGTACTAAAAGGCGTTATGATTTCCAATCCTAATGTACTTGCGTTTTAAATCTAACTAACTGTATATAGCAGCGATTTGATATATGAAATTTCTTTTCGTGCTATACAAGTTTTGGTATGCAATGTTGGTTTGGAATCTCTCGGTTCAAATAACACTTGCCTGATGTGAATATAAATGTTGCCAAGCGAGCATGTTATTCCAACCTGCTTGCAAACTGAATCAATATCACAGTTTTGACAAGGATCTTTGTACTAGCTTCTACCCTTATGGTAATGGTATGACTTGCTTTATATTTAAAAATAAAAAATAAAAATCAACAATATCTCAAATCAAGGGTCTTTTTATAATAGATTAAAAAAAATACATTCAATAATTTAGAGATTTTTTTTAGAGATTTTAAGAAGTATGAACTATTTTATGTTTGTTTACCATGATAACATTAATTTTTAAAAGCATACATATTTAATGATTTTCAATAAAATGTATTCAAAACATATTTTCTTTTTGAGCGGTTTTTATATTAGTATTTTTGTAAATTTTCATTTTTTTGAATCGTAAAAGATGGGTCACTTATAAAGTTATACTTTTTCTAATAAAAAGATAATTTGTTTAAAGAAGCTGTACGAAATATACCCACACATCTTATATTTTACAACACGTTGTATAACTGGTCTATTCAATAAAATCTTTATATTCAACTTTTGGATTTGATAAATTCCATCAAACTTGCAGAATAAACGTCAGAATATGCAATTGGTGAAGCTGATAGATATGCAGCAATAATAGGTACCCAAAAAAATGAGAATATAATTATGTTATACTTATAAAAAAAAAAATATTTAAAGACTAATTTGTTACAATTAAATAACGTAACCAATGTAAGTAATACGAAAAAAACTTAAAAACCTCGAATATAATTTAG
>Ga0099826_10002510_pt1 | contig 11885 bp, 5 predicted proteins | sample Mtrugardesep15_FD_76830 | JGI IMG/M metagenome (GOLD analysis project Ga0099826, IMG submission 76830) | Root nodule microbial communities of legume samples collected from California, USA - M. trunc garden sep15 | ecosystem: Host-associated > Plants > Roots > Nodule | place: USA: California...
AATTTCTTCAACCCTAGTTTCTACCTTTTCTTCATCAACCAAGGAGGGGTGGTTTAAGGTAATTTTTTTTATGTAAATGAGTACCTTTCAAAAAAAATTAGTTGTCTCTTTTGTTATTTCGCCGTCTTAATACGATGTTGTTTGATTCGTCGTCTTAATGCGACATTGTTTTTATTTCTCATCTTGTTGATGTGTTTGTTTTGTACAAGTTGATTAATTATCTTTTATTCAATCAATGATTTTGATGTTGTCAACATTGTATATCTTGAAACATGTGTATTTCGGTTTCATCATATTTGTAGGCATTTTGTCAATGCATTCTATTGGCTTGTGTGTTTTGAGTTTGATCATATATTACCCTTTTCGTTTTTAATGACATTTAATTTGTATTTGTATTCAATGTACTCTATTAATTTGTGGTTGAGATATTTGGATATCGTATTACCAAATATTCAAAAGCATATTTGAAATCTTTTTTCTTTTTTTTTTTGCTAATAAAAATTTAGGGCAAGAGAATGGCGTCCTAATTCAAGACATTCAAAATTCTCGGGTTCAAATAATATTTATAAAGGTATTTACATTTAACTACCTCCATTTACAATAGACTCAAAAAAGAACCTAATACCTTTATGTCTTTTTTATAACAACCTAATAGGTTTATGGAAATTATGGCAATCGAACGAACTTTTGTGAAAAACATGAACACTAGACTATAGCATTATATTCTTCCAAAATAATTATAAAGAGCGACAATCTATTCTATAATCAGCATGATAAATATGAAGTATTTTTTTTTTTAAGAATAAAAAATGGAATGATAAATATGAATTAAGTTGGTCACAAGTCTTTTGAAAAGGTCAAAGGGTAATTAGAAAAATACAAACTAATTAGATTTGATTAGTGATGCATACCTGTAATGACATCTCATATCGTTCTCCACATTTTGATGCTAGAAAAGTGGGCTATGCTTGGCCAATTTGAGTTTTGTCATAACACCTTGACACACAGAAGAACATTTGGGAAGGGAGAGGGAAAAAGAAAGGAAAGATAGAAACAAAAAACAACTATCTTTCCTTCGAAGATTTTTTAATTTCTTGTTTATTTCCCTTCTCAACATTTGACATTAAGGTCATTTCAAATTCATATATCTAATTGTGCTGCTTGGGTTTATAATATTTTCTGCATACAAAGATATTCATAAGCAGGTATCCTTTTGTATTTTTCTTTTTCATCACCCTACATTTCCACATTTTTTTCGATATTCCTCGTTCGTTGTATTCGTAAAATTTTCATTAATGAAATGTCATAAGTCTTTTACCGTAAATTTATTTTGATAAAAGAGTAAAATTGATGTTGTCCTTGAAATTGTCTATCAACAAAATTTCAAAATAAATTTATCCAAAAAGAAGAAATTTCAAAATGATTGTTGAAAATAATAATCTTATCGTCACAATTTGGGTATTAGACGATTTTGTCTCTAAAATTATTTTAAAGAGATTAATGTGACCGGAGAATTTTTATTTTTGGATTGTGTTTTAAAACCTCGTTAATTTCATGAACTAAATTGACTAATCATACCGTTTCATTTATTAAATTGGTAATTGACTAATAAAGAAGTTATCTAAGGGAATAATTTGATATGACAAATGTGCAAAAATATTTTTTTTCAGGTCACATTCAAAGAATATCAGAGCTACAAAATTAGAACATTCAATAGCCTAATCAAACAAGTCAAATTTACCTTATAAAGAAACAATGTCACAAAGCACATTAAGAAGAGCCATTGGAGCAGTGAAAGATCAAACAAGCATAGGCTTAGCAAAAGTTGGAAGCAGTGCCTCAATAGGTGATCTTCAAGTAGCCATTGTTAAAGCAACAAAACATGATGAAAATCCAGCTGAAGAAAGACACATTAGAGAGATTCTAAGCTTAACATGTTACTCACGTACATTCATAAGTTCTTGTGTGAACACACTCTCTAAACGTTTGATCAAGACAAGTAGTTGGACAGTTGCTTTAAAAACACTTGTTTTGATTCAAAGGTTGTTGTCTGATGGTGATCATGCTTATGAACAAGAAATATTCTTCTCAACTCAACGTGGAACTCGGCTTCTTAACATGTCTGATTTTAGGGACAATTCTAAGTCTAATTCATGGGATTATTCTTCGTTTGTTCGCACGTACGCGTTGTATCTAGATGAGAGGCTTGAGTATAGGATGCAATATAAGCGTGGAAGGAGTGGCCGGTTCGCGTATGATGAAGATGAGGAAGAACAATCAAGGGAAAGCAAAAGAGAGAGATATAGAGAAAGGGATAGGGATAAAGAGGTTATTGTGAGATCTACTCCATTGCGTGAAATGAAGACTGGTGATTTATTTTCCAAAATGCAGCATTTGCAGTTGTTGCTTGAGCGTTTTATGGCTTGTCGTCCAACAGGTTTGTAATGATTAGAACATGAAAAGTTTGGATTTAGATTGTGTGTGGTGTGATTGCATGCAGTTAGGATTCTATGATCAAGATCAGACGATCCATATTTCGTTGCAGTTTTTCTTCTTTATATCTAAAATACCGAACTTAAAATTTGGACTGTCTGATCGTAACCAGATGGTCCAGAAGTGGCCGAATGTGTGTAGGGTTGTGTATTTTTGTTAGTCATGTCAGTGTCAAATAATTAGATTGAGTTTGCAAGAATTAAAACGCAAAAACCTCTATATTTGCATGACCAAAAGTCTTCATACATCTTACATTAATCTTATACCTAGTTGCCAATTGGTTTTGCAAAAATGCATACTTTCAAATTTCAATGAATTCAAACAAAATTGCATATATAAGCATAAGAAGCAATCTGATGCTTATTTGAATTGAACAGGTAGAGCAAAGACACATAGAATTGTGATAGTGGCACTCTACCCAATTGTGAAGGAGAGTTTTCAAACATATCATGACATGACAAACATACTAGGTATCTTCATCGATCGTTTCACTGAAATGGAAGTACCAGAATGCTACAAGGTTTACGACATTTTCTGTCGTGTTGGAAAACAGTATGACGAGCTAGACTTGTTTTACAGCTGGTCTAAAAGTATTGGCATCGGGCGTTCTTCCGAGTATCCAGAGATTGAAAAAGTCACAACAAAGAAGTTAGACCTCATGGATCAGTTCATTAGAGACAAAGCTCTCTTATCACAAGCAAATAAGCAGATTACACCAGAAGAAAATAATGATAAGAATGAAGAAGAAAATGAAGTAGAAGAAGATATGAATGAAGTCAAAGCACTTCCACCACCAGAAGGATTCAATGAGGAAAAAGTAGAGGAAGAGATAAAAGAACAAGATCAAAAGGAAGAAGAAAAAATAGGGCAAACAGAAGGTGATTTGTTAGATTTAAGTGACAGTATGACAAATCAAGATTATGTTGGAAACAAACTAGCATTGGCATTATTTGATGAATTACCTTCAACAACAAGTAATACCACACAAGCTCTTCCATGGCATGCTTTTGATGATGTATCAGATTGGGAAACAACACTAGTTCAATCAAGTAGCAACTTGCCAAATCAGAAACCATCATTAGGTGGTGGATTTGATACATTGTTATTGGATAGCATGTATAATCAGAAACCATCCATGCAAGGAGTGAATGGTTATGGGAGTGGTAGCAGTGTTGCGATACGGTCAGAAGCAACAATGTTAGCATTGCCAGCACCACCAACATCAAGGAATGGTTCTCAAGATCCATTTGCAGCATCAATGCTTGTAGCACCACCAGCTTATGTTCAAATGTCAGAGATGGAGAAGAAACAAAGGTTATTAGCTGAAGAACAAGCAATGTGGCAGCAATATGCAAATAATGGAATGCAAGGACAAGTTGGATTTGCAACACAGCAACAACCTAATAGTAATTTCTACATGGGAGGGTATCAACAAAATCATTATGGGAACTATTATCATTGACTAGGAAGAATTCTTCATTAGTTTGTACTAACCTATGAAGTACAAACTCAGACACGGACACATGACACGATACGTCAACACCGACCATAGTTTGAAAAAGGACATAATTCAATGTAATCATATATGTCAGTGTCATGTCAATGCCGGACACGATACGTATCCGACACCGAGACACGCCTCATTCGAGGAGTATTTGTGCTTCATAGGTACTAACCCAACTCCCTCTCCCTCCCCTCACCTTCTCCCCAAGGTGAAGTAAAATGTAATTGAACAGCTATAGAAGAACCTGTTTATAAGCTTCTTGCAAGATCACACACAAAAGTGGAAATTCAGTCCACTGGCTTATTGAACATATTTAACTGATATAGTATAAGCTCTTAATATTTTTAAGTTAGAACTGTTTTTCTCTTTGAAATTATATATTATTTGATTAATAACATTTTTATATAAAAAATAAAATATAATTAAATTTGATAAACTAATCAATAAATTGAAAGAAGAATTTTTTAACTTTAAAATTTGAAACTATATTAGAATGTAAGACAAATCATTTTTTTTTATGAATGAGCTAACTTCATATTAAAAATTAAATTATTGATTACAAAATTCTTCTATGTGTTAGTTGAATACACAATAATGTGAACCTTCTACCTTTAACTTATTAAACTATTTGTTTCCTATTAGTATCATTTAAATAAGATTTAGATTGATTCTACAAGAATAACCATGTATTCCTTTGTTCTTGTAAAAAAAGAAACTATGTATTCATTCCTTTGTTTGCTTGGTAATATATATTAACATGAAACTTTAAATATTCTAAAATAAAAAAAAATGAGTGAACAAATTATAAATACTTTCCTTCAAAAAATATTTATAAACACTCGACTTTATTACAGAAAGCAAACACCATGATTTGACATTTAAACAACTGCCTTGCTTTAGGAGAAGACATCCAAATATTTTTCAACCCACTCTTTTATTTTAAAAAATTTAGATGAAAATTATCATATTCAGTTTGAACTCAAATAATGCCTAATACCTAAAACGATCTTAGCATAAGGAGTTTTGGGATCAATATAGCTAAGGATGAAGTGCTTACCTTTGATATTATCATAAAATTTTAATACGCTTAACCAAAATGAAGCATGGGCTTATGAAGTTGAAATCATATTGCATATAATCAAAAATATATATATCAAGCTTTTGTTTCTGATTTCAAGATCTTGCTCAACTTCCTGGAGCTAGATGGAAGCTGTTGAAATATATTATTCCGTCAATTCGGTTTCAACACAAAATACATGATGATAATGTTCTTCAGCAACTTTGATTACACTGAGACAAAATAACCGGGGAAATAAACAATTCAAAAAGTTAAAGTTCAACTACAGTACTTAGGCTGTAAGAGCTGAGTTGAGAGCACTATGGACATCAACTCCAATCTGAGCTTCAGCTTTCTCCAAATCAGTTGTCGCTGTGTTGAGCTTCTGAGTGAACTCTTGAAGACCCTTCTGCACTAGGCTTGCATCAATTTGATCAAGTGGAACGGCCTCAACAGCGATAATATCAGCAACAGAGTTTGGATGGACGAAAGCGAAACCACTGCTTACAAAATACTTGGTCGAATCATTTCCTTCTTGTACAATCATGACTCCAGGTTTCAACTCTGCAATTGTTGCAACATGTCCTGGGAGAATACCCATCTGGCCTGTTGTAGCTGGGATTATAACCAGATCAACCTATAAAACTAAATTGTGTCATAATCCAAGGGAAGAAGAATTAAGGAATTTTCTAACATCGAAACTGAAGGAAGAAAAAACGGAACCAGTGAGGGCAGGAAGGTGGCAGCATTAGAAAATAAATTAGATACCAACTTTGTCAGTATAGATAATTAAACTGACAAATATGTGAAGTTCCCTAGTAGAATATTCTATTAGGTATTAACCATCAACATTCTTTCCTAGTGTTGTTCATGGATTCCACAAGGATTAAGAACAACCATCGCACAGATTTGTAGGATTGCTGCACGGACAAACTCAAAATAGTGTGCCATGAAACACATGTTCTAGCAGTCACTTCTTTTATCATGGTTTGATATTTTCGTTTATCATTCACTTCTTTTTTCAAAATTTACCAATGCATGTGTTCTAGCAGTAATGTCATTATAAACATTGCTGAAGACAATTATTTCATCACTTTATTGGATAAAAACACTACTAAAGACATGAGAAAAGAGTAAAAGAAATCTCTCTATCAATAATGTAAATGGTTTGAAAATCCATTGTAGCAATATATAAAAAAACCATCGTACGTGATTATATTTTGTAGACAGGTTGTAGTGGACAGTTACATAATTCAAAGATTTATAGGTATGCAAACCAAAAGACACTTAACAACAACTACAACTAAAACCCTTTCTTACTAGGTGCGGTCAACTACATGGGATCAAACAATGCTATAATATCCTATCATGAATCATGCCTCCTAGGACTGCTTATATTCAAATCCCTCTTAATAGTTTGACAAAAAATCTCTTAATCTCTCTGAGCCACTAATTATTGATGTACCTTTCATTTGATCTACTCTCCTTATTGATACTTGTAGGTCTTCTCCACAAACCCCCTATGATGAGACTCTACCATCTTTTACACAATTGGAGTTACTTCAATTCTTTGAAATGTTTTTATTCCAAACCCCAGTACTATCCTGTATTGTGTGAATACTCATCCATTCTAACACATCAACAACAACAACCAAGCCTTATCCCACTAAGTGGGGTCGGCTACATGGATCAAATTACGTCATAATGTTCTATCAGTTCTAACACATTAAAAATTTATACAATTGAAGCTTGAAATAGCACGCTTGAAACAAGATGCCAGTTTTATATTAAAAATGTTCAATGAAAGAGTTTCAAAACTCAGTCCTTAAAAGAACTGTTGCATGAACCAAAATGAATACTTCACGGTAAAAAAAACTCATTTTCTCATATACAAAGCTCAGAAATCACCACATGGTCAACTGTTCAACTTTAAACGTATAAAATATCAAGGGTGCTCGTTTAAAATGTCACTTTCTTGGAATATTGGGAAGTCTATCTATGTTAACCAATGTTAGGCACAGTAAATTGCCGGGAACCAGCAACATTGTTCTTTTTCTAAATTTCCAGAAGTTAAAAAATTGTCTATGTTTTGTTTGACTATATTTATACCACGATGTAGCATTTGAGATAAAAACAAGAGAAAGGACATGAGAAGACACACACATCAAGGCTTCATGTTGTGTTTTGTATCAATAAACAATTCATTCTTCAAGAAATACGGATAACCTATGTAGTACCAACACTTCTAATTGAAGGCATGTCAATGTCTGGCACGGTGGCACCAACATAATACCTACACAATTGAAGGCATGTCAATGTCTGGCACGGTGGCACCAACACAATACCGACACAAGTGATTACATTCAATTAATTAAATTATATCATTTTTTTACCGGTGTCGAGGTGTAAGTGCCGTATTTGTGCAGTGCTTCATAGGAGATAACACACTAAGAAGAAGCACCTGAAATACTACAACATTATTTTATCCAGGTAATCCTAAAATCTAAGGGTTGTGTTATTTCCACAAAACAAAGAATAAAAGTCTATAAGCACAAAAATCGTTATATTCTAACTGCAAGTTTCAGCAATATACGATTCTATAAGATTACATGACAGAAGCAACAAAATTGTTTCAGCAAAATCTTAAACCACTTATAGGAAGTAATCAACCTACTAGAAACGGAATGCAGGTTTAATCCTCAAGCAATTGAAATATGTGGCCAAAAACATAACATAAGGACAATGAAATCTCAATAATAAATGGCAAAATAAAAGGTCTTTAGTAGCGATCACAGCCCTAGAAAATGGAGCATGGTTAAGAAATGAGCTTAAAGCAAGCATTACTACTCATAAAGAATGCAATCTCGACACAAAAAAGAAAAAACAACAACAAACATGACAACAACTAGATCCTAAATACAGTTTTTTATTTAACATAAATGGAAAAACTAAGCATCAAATGATGTACATTGTTTATCCTTTGAAGTTAAATCATTAGTAAGCCCCCCATAAATAATACCAAAAAAAAAACTAGTTAAAGTTAACTAGTGGAGCAAGCATCACTACTCATAAAGAATGCAATCTCCACACAAAAAAGAAAAAGCAACAACAAACACGACAACAACTAGATCCTAAATTCAGTTTTTTATTTAACATAAATGGAAAAACTATGCATCAAAAGTTGTACATTGTTTATCCTTTGAAGCTAAATTATCAGTAAGCCCCCGCAAATACTACCCAAAAAAAAAACCCACTAGTTACAGTTAACTACATAGATCTAAGCTTTGTTTCGATAAACAACTTACTTGCAGCTTATAGCACAAGTGCTTATGTATAAGTTATTTCTATAGAAAAATATAAAATAAAGTTACTTATAAGCTGTTTTCATAAGCTATCTTGGAGACCTTGTGAAAATAAACTGAAAACAGCTTATGAACAATGTCATAAACTGTTTTCACAAGTTCTCCTAGATAAGTCAACTAAGCAGATCCAAACAGGCCCCTAATGACACCATGACATACTATCATAAATCATGTCAAATAAATTTTTCCGATAATTCAATCCAAGTCCTAAGCAATTGCTCTCTTATAATTTTCCTTATCCCCATTTTACTCAATTAACCGTATCATAATCACTTTGTTATTTCCACAAATTAATTCATCCAATTTAAACCTAATCCACAATATTCTACAAAAATGCAAAAACCAGCAATCTAAAAACTACTTCAAATGAGAAGCAGCTGCCTTCTCCAACGGAAAAACAAAAAAAAACATTTTTTTAATAACTGAATTGTTTTTTAAAAAAGTGATTATCCTGCCATTAAACAAACACAAAGCAGCTTATTTTATTAAAAAAAATTCTAAAATTGTAGGAAGATAATCTCTAAAAAATCTAAATTATCAAAATCACTTTTTTTTATCCACCAATTCAAAATAATCCCGATTCACTAATTCATTCAGATTTAACCCTAATCCACAATAATCCCAATTCACTAATTTCCAAAAATGGATAACCAAAAACACAAATCAAAACTAAATCATCTAAAATCTCACAAATCAAAACAAAATCATACAAAATCATAATCGTCATCATCAACAACAATAACAAGAACAAATCTGAATGAAAATTTAGGGAAAAAATGAACCTCTTTAGCGGACAATTGAGAAGCATAAGGAAGAACGAAATTGACAGTGAGTTTGGTAGGAAGAGTAGAAGGAATAGGAGGACGAGATTTGATGAAAGCGAGTGGTGTCTTAGGTGGATCAAGATTGGGGCTAACTTTATTCCAAGCTTCAACGAAGGAGGAATCGGTGGCGGGGGTAGCTACATCGGTGGAGAAGCGACGAATGGCGACGGCGCGTGAGAGAAGGGAAGATGTTGCGCGGCGGAACATGGTGGTTGTAGGGTTAGATCGCTCGGGCTCGCAAGTCGGAGAGAGAAATGAGTGACTGTGTTTTTGTTTAGAGAGAGAAAGTAGAGAGAGGTGTGAAAGAGAGAATAGAATGGTTGTCAAATTGTAAGCAATGTATCTGACTTGGGTTTGTATGAATGGGTTTGGTGTTATGGGCTTGGGCTTTGTTTTATGAATAGTGCTCATCTCCCATTAAAAATCGTTCGTTCCAACCAAACTTTCGAAAATATCGCGTGACTTAACCCACGCTCACGTTGGTTTTCACTACCATTTTCCTTCTCTTCTTCTTCTTCTTCTTCTTCTTTTTATATGTTTTTGTTCTCTTCTCTTCTTTACGTTTTATTTTTATCTTAAGCCATCTTAATTTTTCATATCTATCTTCAAGTTATCTGATATCAATTACCTTACGCAGGATGAAAATCGGAGTCAGGAGGAGAGAGAGTGGATAGGAGAGAAGTATTTGATACATTTTTAATACTTTATTAAAGAATAAACTTTGAAGCCGACGATGGTAAAACATAATGCTTCCATCTAAATGTGTGCAATGAATATGATCTAGACAAAACATAACAATTACATAGTTGTGGGGAAATGATCAAAATCATTTTGGGTGGTTGAAATGAGCGGCACCAAACTATTTTTAAAGAAAAACCCGTACCATGTTCTTAGATATTTTGTCTTATAACAACATTATTTGAAATGAACGTCGTTGAAAAAGATTAAGAATGGGTAGAAAATGTTTTAGTTTGTTTTAAGAGGGTATGGCTATTACATTAGACTTAGTTTCAAAATGTAAATAATTTTGTTCATCTACCCTTACATCTTTGAGAAACATAAATGAAGAAAACATTTTATATGTTTTGTGAATAATGTTTTTTACAACATTATATAACGATAAAAGTGAACCAAAGTGAGGAAACCTTGTTTGTTGTTGCTTGTGTTTTCAACCAAAGTGAAATCTTTGAAGAATTCTAATCTTTTTAGTTTAGTTTAGTCTTTTAGTTAGTTGGTCATTTATCTTGTTTTATTTTAAATAAATTCAATAAACTAGTTTATCTAGCTTATGAAGTTGCTTCTTCTTTTTCTAAGTTTCTTAGTTAATTGGTTATTTTATGCTTAGCATATCTAACTTATTCAATAAGCTTATTAAGTTTGCTTATGAGTTATATGAAGAAAGTGTAAGAGTCTTATTCCTTTCTTTTATTAATATAAAAAGTTATACTTTTATTAACTTTTTGTTTTATCTTATTTATATTTTTTCTTAAACTTATTTCTTGAGTGTTAAATTTGTGATAGTTCAGCTAATATCGCTCTAAGTTAGTTACAACTAATATTATCAACTTTTTTATTGTTGGTAATTTAAACTTGATTTTCTAAAATGGTTGAGAAATCATTTATGTGATTGTGTTATTGTTGTTATTACCAACAATAAAGAAGTTTTTTACTGCTGTGAAAAGAAGGAGGATTTAAGCTATGTTTAAAAGTACTAATTGTTTGTTTTTTAGTTGAATATTATATTTCAATCGGTGAGATTTAAAAGAGAGAGAAAATAATTATATATTAGTTGATTGTTGGTTTTGTTAGGACGAAACTTGAAGGTCTCATCAATAAAAATCTCAATAAACACAAAGAAGTTTCAGACTCGGTCTTTGGGATGTTTATCATTTGGTTTACAATTGATATTTGTCTTTTCTCTTTTTGCAACAATTGTTCAAAAACCTAGAAATTCTACACTTATTGAGTGTTTAGTTCTCCTAGCCTTGAATGGTTATGTGGTTTTTGTTTTTGTTAACTTACTTGACAGATGGACTTGTAGCTCTTCAACTACATAAAAATTAAAAACACAAATCCTAAACTTAGAAATACCTTCCAGACAAACAACCTACAAAAAACAAGTTAAAGCAACCTAGAAAATCGGAGTCAGAAGGAGAGAGAGTGGATAAGAGAGAAGTATATGATACATTTTTTTTAGGTTTAATTAGACTTTTGGTCCTCTAAGTAATTTGTTGTTTTCATTTTGGTCTCATAACTCGTAAAATCAACATTTTGGTCCCTCAACTTCCGAAACAAATTTCAAAAACGTCATTTCCGTCAAATAAGTAACTGTGCCGTTTTTTGATTTAATTTTAACCATTCGATTGAATGTCCATTGTATCTGTAGTGAACCGTCTGCACCTAATTTTTTTTATTTTTCATCATCTTCTCTCTTCTCCTTCTTCTTCCTCAATCTATATCAACATTTTTCTAGAATTTTTTTTTCTTCCAAAATACAAATCCAAAGAAATACAACACAACACAAAAATACCAATTTTTTTTCTTCAGATCTCTTATCTAATTCACCCATTAATTTTCCTTTATTTCCTATGTTCCCAATATCACTCACTCATATCTGCTCCTATGTTCTTCAATCTGCACAGTAA
>Ga0099826_10002511_pt1 | contig 11885 bp, 14 predicted proteins | sample Mtrugardesep15_FD_76830 | JGI IMG/M metagenome (GOLD analysis project Ga0099826, IMG submission 76830) | Root nodule microbial communities of legume samples collected from California, USA - M. trunc garden sep15 | ecosystem: Host-associated > Plants > Roots > Nodule | place: USA: California...
GTCGCTTCAAGCGAGATTTGCCTGACTCGGCCACATTCTAAGTCCTTGCTTGTCTCCTTCCTGCACAAATTGAAGAGAATAAGGCATGTAAAGCATAAAAGGCAAAATTCCAACAAATCATAGATTTTCCTTAGTCAACTTGCAAAACAAGTCACTAAAATGCCTGAATTATCACATAAAATATACTACTTTTGAGCACTTATCACTCACCCTCTCTCACCGCCCACCACCTCTGGCCACCCCCCACCACCGTATTTCTCCATCTTACCCTCAAATCTCACCACCCACCACCTCTGTCGTCGATCTCTGTCACCACCACCAATACCCACCACCGAATCAAAAACTCTTTTCTCCATCATCTTTGTTCTCTCTCTTCTCTTCTCTTCAACTTTTTTCTTTCTCTTTCCTTCTTTCTCACCCACAACCAGATCCCGTACTATTTCTCTGATATGAGTTCTCTCTCTCTCTCTCTCTCTCTCTCTCTCATCGGAACCCTCTCGCCTTCGTGAAGCAGATCAAGTCCAACTACTCGAAATTGGAACAACATCGGGCCCATCAACTTAATTAAAACAATTCAGATATGGAAAAATTTAAATCCACAAACAGTGTATTGTGAGAACAAAGGATGGAGGAGAATGGAGGACGATGATTGGAACTGAGATCAACGAGAGAGCAGCGGACGAGTGGTGTGAGATGTGAAAGAGAAAACGACTGGTGAGAGGCGGTGGTCGTGGCGACGAAGAGGCCGTATGAGGCGGTGGTTATAAAAAGAGATATTTTATTTTTTGTTTTCTATTTCTTTTTCTTTGTTTTTCAGTTACTCTTTACCATGTCAGCATTGATCAATTTTTAAAGGTTTATTTGCCAAGTTATCAGTGGTATAATGTATGTACAACTTTAAAGAGTGTCCATGTAAATTTATCCTTTGTATATGACGTTATGAGCATATTGTTGGGCTTGGATCCTTTCTTTCTCTTATTTTCTTTTTCTTTTTCCTCCTTTTTCATTTTGTGTGTTTATCTCTCATAATCTTCTCCGCCTGTTTTGATATTATTTTTTCTCTCTCTCTTGATCATCTCTCTAAAATTTAGAGGAAGACACAAAATGGAGAAAGAGAAAGAATGAGAGAATGGAAGGAGAAGACCCAAATTCCATAATATTGTTGTTATATATATTTTTTATTCAGCAAAATATTATTAATAGCATAGTTTGTACAATACACACAAAGCTAGTTACATATGAAATACAAACGGCGTCATATAAAGGTGAAACACCCTGAAAACCACAAATTAAAGTCCCAAAACTGCCACTTGAAAAAAATAACAGAACATCCAGAAGCTTACCAAGAAAAGGTCTTTATGAAAGCTAGCTTAAAAAAACCAAGACCATTGCGAAAAAAACCTACAACAAAACAAAAACAACTAACACACTACCAGTAACAAAAGCGGCGACTGCAGTTTGAGAAAAAGGCAAAACCTTGCAGCAACATTAACGACATAAAAGCAGAATAGGCAACAAATAACAACAACAAACAGATTCGAAACAACAGAAGCACCCACTATTGCCACCCACCTCATCTTTGTGTCTTAAAACATTCTCCTAGTTCCCAGCTATATTCATAGAAAAGGCACGTACTCCCCCTCAGCCGGGTGAGACTCCACTTTCAAGACAACACCTTATTACACCCAATATCTCTCCATCATCTCTCAACAAATTCATGAACATCCTTTCATTTTCCCCCTTCCAAAGGATCAAAACAATAGTTTTCCAAATTAACCAATACCCCTTTATAAATTTCTTGCAACCAGCCTTCCCTCTAAAACATTTAAGACGAACACAAATATTCGGGTGCTTATAAAACCAATACCAAGCCAACTAAATTCCCACACTATAAACTCCCAATCACAATATATGAAAATATGAATTATCCCTCCTAAAACAAAAGACACAATCCCTCAGAGCCTCAAGGGCAATAACATGATGTGCTTCTAAATTCCTAGTTGGGATACAGTCAAACATAAGTTTATGAGAAAAGGCGATAACCTTGAAGGGTGCTGGGATTGGTCACAATTTCTTGAACACTCTCTCCTCTACCTCACCCCTACTACCATCCCTATCCCTCACCAACATCCTCACCAATAAGACAATCAAGGAATTCACCGAGAACACACCCCCACTACCTAGATGACAAAGCAACTTATCCTCACTCTTTTCTAGCTGCACCACAACTAGCAATCCCAAAAGATTATCAAACTACATCCGCTCCCAATTGGAAGAAATTTATCCATTAACTCATCCTCCAACTACATCCATCTTCAACCTTATATTCAGGATAATCGAGCATTCTTTCAAATTCTTCTCTAGATATGAATACAAATTTTGTTGTTGATCAGAATTTTTTTTATGGTTGAAAGTGCAATTGATTTTTTTTATTGTTATTAGTAGTATATGGTGTTCCTTATTTTTCTTCTTTGAGAAGAAAAAGGGAATGGAGAGGCTATAAGTTATAGGCAATATGTACAAACTCAAACCAAAACATTGGTGGTGGTGTTGCTTCAGCAACATTGGTGTTCTCCAACTTTGAAGCTTGCACTGATTCACTGGCACATGTGGTTGAATGGAAAAGGGAGGGTGGAGAGGTAGATAAAAAGGGAAATATTCAAATGTTGTGAATGCCCTGTAAAATATATTGTGTGCTTCTTTAGTATAAGTGTAGTTGATAAATTTTAATTGTATGTCTTTGGTGGATCACATAATGTTGTGGTCTACCCTAGACGGTGCTTGAAACAGTTTAAAATAGTTAACTTTTTCTCCAACAAAAAATGTCCCTTAACTCATAATCTCTAATTAATGGATTTGGATCCTCTCCAACCATTTCTCTCGTGCTGTTTATTCTGTTATACTCTAAGCTTTTCATTCACCTTTTTTGTCTCTCTTTAGTGTTGTTTTTTTTTCATTTACGAGTCAATCAAATATTAGATCAGAAAAGAAGAGGGTGCTGACAAAAAAGACAGGAGAGATCCAAATCCCTAATTAATGCTGATTTTTAAAAAAAAAAAAAAAACTAGTCCCAATTTTCTCAGGGTTCTTGAATATTTTTTCCGTCGTAAACTATGAATTACACATGTATATAATTAAGTAAAAAAAAAACGGTGTACTACACTCAATAATGGTCGCATGAGAATTTCTTAACCGTACGCTAATAAAAATAAATAAATTAGAGAGGTACAAGTTCATCACTAAATTAACAAATTTCCGTCAGAATTCTTATGCACTTAAAAGGCTTGCAAAATAAAATCACACTTTTTAGTATGTAACATTTTTCTCTTAACTTAATAGGGTTAAAAAAGTTGACCATTTTTTATAAGGACTAAAAATGTTAATGGAAAATTTTACCAGGATTAATGGAAAATTTTACAGGAACTAAAAAGTGTGATTTATTTTGCATGGAAGGAATTCTAAATATTATAAGAATTATTTAGTAAATCAACCCTAAAATATATTTTATTTAAAGGCTTCAACAATATTTTGAGTATTATTTGGAACATTATAAATTAAAAAATTCTATCTGTCATAGCATATCACACAAACATAATAGAACAACGTCAAAACCCAACAATAACTTTGTTATTAAAAAACCCAATAATAACTTGTATCCTCTTAAAAATATACTTAAATTATGCGTAGAAAATGACATAGGGCACATGAAATGTCTAAGTGATATTTGTTACATTACATGCTTAATCAAGCTTGTCTGTGTTTGGCAAAATAAACCTTTATTGCAAGCAGAACAAAACTTTTAGGACGTCCACTAACAACGACCTTTCTTTCATACAAGAACAAAAAATAAATTAATAACATTGGCTAAACAAACTAAAACATAAATTGTGACCGTTGTTTGGAAACTGTCTAGATAGTGATGTTGTAACAAATTAAAGAACTTTTATTCAATAAATAGAAAGTTTATTAATAACGGTAAAGACATAACATCATAGTAAGAAAACTCCTCCCACCTTCAATGAAGATCTGTAAAGTTGCACAACACCTCACAAGTTTATTACAAAAAGAAGTAGCCATAAACACGAAAATTTAAGAACTTGGTTTCAGAGTGTTTCCAATGTCGAGCACAAATCGATATTTGACATCTGCTTTGAGGAGTCGCTCAATTGCTGTGTTAACATAATCCACAGGAACAACTTCAATGTCAGGTTTTACATTGTGTTTAGCAGCAAAGTCAAGCATCTCTTGAGTCTCCTTAATGCTTCCAATTCCACTTCCAGCTACCAGCTTTCTCCCTGCCAATAATTGTTTGCACTTAGCATCATAAAAATTGATATTCTCATGTGCATTATACTATATATGTATATATATATGCCTTATATGCTAGCTTACCCAAAATTAAAGGAAAGACCGGGATCTCCAGAGGCTTGTCAGGTACACCAACCATTACAAGTTTTCCATGAGACTTAAGTAATCCAAGTAGTGGCAAGACAGGATGATTTGCTGAAACGGTATCAATGATACCATCCAAAGTACCCAGTGCAGACTATAAAAACATTAATATAATTATTTCATGAATTCATTAGCATTGTCAATTTGAGTATAATAGAATATTAAACCATTGCTTTTGTACCTGCATTTTATCTTGGTCATGACTTATCAGAAATGAATCAGCTCCTAAGTGTTCTTTTGCTTCCTTTTCTTTGCTAGCAGATGTACTAATTACGGCCACATTTGCACCAAAAGCTTTGGCAAATTTCACAGCCATGTGACCTAGCCCACCAAGACCAACAACACCTATATGAAGACCAGGTTTGTCGAGTCCAAAATATCTAAGAGGACTGTACACAGTGATCCCAGCACAAAGGAGAGGTGCAGCAGCTTCAAGCGGTAATCCATCAGGAATGTGAACCACGAAGTTCTCATCCGCAACCAATGAGTCGGAATAACCTCCGTATGTGATGGTTCCATCACGATGCTTGGCACCAATTGTAGTAGTGTATGTGGGGCAGTAATTTTCAAGATTGTCAACACAATTTTGACATGATCGACATGAATCAATCATGTAGCCAACACCTACTTTGTCTCCAGCTTTGAATTTTTCTACTTTGCTTCCCACCTTTGTCACTATACCAACAATCTCATGCCTGTATTTCTTATATAAATTAGAACCAAATCAAAATAGTAGAAAATTATAAGACTTAAAGATTTTCTAAGATAATTTAATTAGAACATACCCCGGAACTAGTGGATAGGTTGATATGCCCCATTCGTTCTTCGCCATGCAGACATCTGAGTGACATATTCCACAATACAATATTTTGAATGCCACATCTTTTTCACCTGTTTCTCTGAAAGTTTTGACTCATCAAAGGTGAGTTATATATTTTCCTAACAACAATTTTACTCTTAACACTATATATGATCCATCAAAGTGTAAAAAATAAATTAATTGAAAAAATGAACCTTCTTGAGAAGGTGAAAGGGGAGAGAACACCAGATGTGTCTCTAGCTGCCCAACCAAAGGCCTTGTTTGGATGTTCAAATTCAGGTTGTGTTGCCATTTCAATGAGACCAAAAGGAAGTGAATAAGCTGTGTTTCTCTTAGTGAGTAGAAATGAAATTATATGTTGTTATGGATATTACAAGCATAAGGAGTTATGGCTATTTATAATGACAGTGTGTATGTGTTGTGAGGGTTGATCTTGTATTGACATATTCAGTGACGTTTTTCTTTCCCTTCAAATATATCCTCAAAATAGTTAACATTTAAAAGATTAGCCAAGAAAAGAATATTTTAATAGTATTCCAAAATAAGTTTGGGATTTCCCCAACGCAGGTGAGTTTTAAAAAAGAATAATTAATATTTTGATTTTTTTTTTTTTGACAAATTTAATATTTTGATTGAAAAGGTACATTTCCACAAACGGTCCGATTGCGATTCTCCTTTTTTTTTTTTTACAATAAATTGCGAGTTTTAAAAAATTTAATTCATTTCACATTAAACATTGTGGTTAATTCATTTTTCGTATCCCGTCATAATTAAGCTCATTCCATTTGCTAATTACAGACTTAATGATTTTCTTACAGGAAATTTTTGCTAATTACGTACTTAATAAGAAATATAAAGGTAAATTTAAAAAAAAAGAAGATACCTTTCCAATAAAAAAAAAAATCTTATGCTTTTTTTAAAACTCTATTTCACAAAATTACCAAAATACACTAATTAATAGAAGTACAAATCATGACACATTTTTTAAACAAATTCAATGCATATACTTTTATTTATTCACTAATTTTTGACCAAGCTTTACTTATATTCTGGTAGAACTTCTGATTACCGTGGCCTCCAGAACTGAAGGTTAACACAAAAAATAATAAGAATGTGATTTTGTCGGAACAAAAAAATTAATAACATAATAAGAATGTGACAATAGCTCTTCATGACCAAAAATAGAAGAAAAAGAATGTGACAATAGCACTGACCATGATCTAAGGAGAGGTGTATTATGGACAGATCTCTCCATCCATTGACAAAGTCACCCACTCACCCATGCAAGTAGCACGTATGATATGGTTATAACATCTACCACATACTCTTATTATAATAACTTGTGAATTTTGGTCCTTACCATCTGATTAACATCCTTTCACTTTCTCTACAATTGAAATGGCCTCAAAACCCGAAATGGAGCATCCCAAAAAAGCTTTCGGATGGGCAGCTAGGGACACATCTGGAGTCCTTTCTCCTTTCCAGTTCTCTAGAAGGTATGTAACCACTCATGTATTCATGCATCCTTAGTGAAATTGTTATTATAACAACAATTAAAGCTACTACATTATCCTTGCGTCCATTTTTCCTTCAATGCCAATCAAGGTGGTTTTCAATTGGTATGATGATTTATGTTGTTTGATTGTTGAGTGATAAAATGAAAGAAAACATCTCATAAACGATGGTGACAGGATTATCTCTATTGAACGGAGAGTCATTGAAATTTAGGTCATAAAAAAGTTAAAAGATTTAAAAATTGAGTGTGAATTTTCCCGCTTGAGAAAACATGAGAGATTACCGTTGTAGAAATTCACTTTGAACAATGATGTTGATGTCTGATGTAAAGTCCTGATTATTATTTTTATGGATAATGCTAAAGATTGAGAAGCATTGTTATAGTGAAAACAGGAGAGAAATAGCACATCACTCGTGAGAAATAGCATTGTTATAGGACTCAGAAGCACATCACTCGCGAGAAATAACACTGCTCTTTTTTTTGTATATATTGAAATCAATAATATTTTACATTCCTTTTCAGGGAAACAGGAGAGAATGATGTGGCATTCAAAGTACTATACTGCGGAATATGTCACTCGGACCTCCATATGGCGAAGAATGAGTGGGGCAGTACTACTTACCCAGTAGTTCCTGGGTACTCTAACATCACAAAACAAACCTTTTTTTTTTTCTTTCAATTAGTTAAACGTTACTTCATCGTAAAACAAACTAAATTTTTGTTTCTTTGTCATTTGTGTAAAGACATGAAGTTGCTGGTGAAGTGACAGAGGTGGGAAGCAAGGTGAAGAACTTCAAAGTTGGAGACAGAGTTGGTGTGGGGTGCATGGTTGGATCCTGCCATTCCTGTCAAAGTTGTGGCGAGGATCTCGAAAATTACTGCTCAAAGATGATTCAGACATACAGTTCCAAGAATGTTGATGGCACTATCACATATGGAGGTTACTCTGACACCATGGTTGTCCACGAACACTTTGTGGTTCGTATTCCTGATGCCTTATCGCTTGATGCTGCTGCTCCTCTCCTTTGTGCTGGGATCACAGTGTATAGCCCAATGAAACATTTTGGATTAGACAAACCTGGACTGCATATAGGTGTGGTTGGTCTTGGTGGATTAGGGCATATGGCTGTGAAGTTCGCCAAAGCTTTTGGTGTAAAGGTAACTGTGGTAAGTACTTCTCCTAACAAAAAGAAGGAAGCCATTGAACGCTTAGGAGCTGACGCATTTGTGGTTAGTCGCGAACAAGACCAGATGAAGGTGCATACCAATAATTCGCTTTTAATGACTGCTTTAGAGACCATTTTTTTTTTCCTATATAGTCATTGATTTATCAACTGATCTGAAAAATCAACCTTTAATTCTAATGTTGTTTAATATGTTATAGGCTGTAATGGGCACGTTTGATGGAATCATCGACACTGTTTCAGCACTCCATCCTCTAATGCCATTGCTTGGTCTATTGAAGAATAATGGTAAACTTGTTATGGTTGGAGCTCCAGAGAAGCCTTTGGAGTTTCCAGTATTTTCTTTAATTGTGGGTAAGTATATGACAAATAATTCCATATAGATTATGATATATTAAAATATGAAGGTTGTTAAATTTACATCACATTAATTGTTTGTAGGGAGAAAGACAATTGGTGGGAGTATGATTGGAGGGATGAAGGAAACACAAGAAATGATTGATTTTGCAGCCAAACATGATGTGAAACCTGATATTGAGGTTGTTCCAGTGGATTATGTGAATACTGCAATGGAGCGACTAGTTAAAGCTGATGTGAAATATCGATTTGTTATTGACATTGGAAACACATTGAAGGCAAGCTCTTAAATACCTAGACGGACTTATAAAATATGGATTCTGCCAACACGTGTCTTTAGGGGACATGTTACGGATTCTAGAAGAAGCAATTTTGTATTGAGATAAATATATTTAATTTTAGTCTTTTTGAAATATTAAGTGCATGACTTTTAAGACAATATTACAATATTAAGTTCTTGGGCACATGTATACATTCTTCATAAATTATCAGCGATTGCTTTACATTAATAAATTTTCCTCTGCTTTAGCTTTCGAGTTTTTAGGACTTGTTTGATAATCATCATAGGATGAAGATATAATACAAATATTAATATAATTAAATCTAATCTCGTGTTTAATGTACATCTCTTGTTATAACTTCCTCTGTCTAAAAAAAACTTGGATGAAAAGATAATCCCAGTTCCGACCTCCCAAATTTTCCATAAGAAAAACAGAAAGGAAAAAATGAGACTAACACCCCTAAAGCACCCACGCACAACGTGTCTCTCTTACTAAATTCGAGCTAAATCTCTTCTAGCATTCATTAGTACCCAAGACGTATGCTAAATTCTTCAAAGGGTAACGTAGAAAAAACCATATTACTGATATATACAGGCACATAGCATAAGGAAATACACGCACATAATCGGCTTTAGTAAAGAGATGCATACAATACAACTAATAATTGGCTTTGGATTATACAAAATGACAAGCTTTACTGTTTTCCTAAAATCTATGCTTTCTAGCAAATTATTCCATAAATCTTATATGTATATATGTTCATCCGGTACTGTAGAATCACACATTCAAGTATTGTTAGTTGAAGGACTTTCTAAGCGGATATAATCATATAGAACTCCTTTGAAAAATGATTCATATCTTGATTGTCTCAAAAATACTGTATTTTTTCCCTTTACCAAATGAACACTAGGTACTTCAATGCTATACAACCAATACAATCCATGGATTCCATGCCTTGGTATGACACTATCATCTCCTATTTGATTTGTTGTAAAGTAAGGAGGATTAGAACTCATGTTATTGAACCAAACCTGTTCACCCATCATCCAAAAAATGCAAGAATATATCACTATTAATTTTATTTACAATTGATCAAAATATATATATGTTTAGTGTACCTGCACTTCAGCATTAGCAGCACTTGCAAGGGCAAGTTGTAATGTGTAGTTTCCTCTCAATACATCATTTTCAAGTTTAAATATAACCTTCCATGTGGTTGCTTTGAGTGTTTTATTTCCTATGATCCTGTATATATCAGTGAAGGTTAGACTAAAAAAATGGCACAAAAAAAAAGGATAATTATGACAAATTAACAAGACTAATTTACCTGGGAACATGAGCAAAAAACCAATCCTTTTGATATTTATCAACACCAACAGTGTAAACAAGATCATGATTTGGATATAAATCGGTGTAACGATTCCATAACCCATATTGCCTATACCTATCATAGAATAAATACGTTGTATAAGTAAGTGGAAAGTAAAATTCAAGATTAATATTATCTTTGTCCATTTTTATATACACCTTTTTTTTATGGCGCTTATAAAAAGGGACGAAGATAGGAAAATCTCGCATCAATTTTTTTACAAGATCACATCAATTGTTTGATAATGGATTATGGACTAACTTGTCGTTGTTTTCGTTTTTGTATAATCTGTTCATAAGGTTAGGATAAGGATTTGGAACATAAAATTCTCCAGCTGAGCGATCTGGAATGCCAATTTCCCAAAGAGTTGGGCCATTTCTTGGAGGTTTATATACAAGTGAATCCAAGTGCATGGTGCTTCCTACATTTATAGTGCAATCAAGTTATAATTGCATTGGATATATTGCATAAACAGAGTCTCTTATAGGTCAAATTTGAAATGTGAGCTGTCTGATTTTGTGGTAATTAACCATATGATACTATTTTGATAGTTTAAAAATTCCTATCCATATTTTACCTTGTTTAATGATGATTTCATCTTTATATTTGTAATCTCCAATGTAGCCAGGAACCCATGCAAACAAGTTGTATACACCAGGTACAATGTTTTTTATAACAAAGTTTCCATTTTGGTCAGTTCGAGTCCAAAATTGATATCCCTATGATTTGACATACAATTCAAATAATTTTTAGTTGCTTACATATTCATTACTATTTCTTCAAAGTTTAAGAAATTGAATTTCATTGAATCCAACTTCAGATGTACCTTGCTTTCTTTTTGCCATGATCCTGCAGCCCCAGGCCTAGCTAGACCAATGTAAGCATGGTGAGCATATTGAGATTTGTCCCCGCTAATGAATATGGTTAAGCAAGAAATTTAGCTCACTTTGAATAGTTTATTTCATTATTCAAAGAACACAATAGTTTGTTATAAATAGACATGTAACATTAATAATCGTTCTATTCGTCAAAAAGATATACCGTTCTTGGACATGTAAACATCCCGTTAATGTTCCCCGTAGATTAGGTCGAACAAAATCTTTTGATTGAGGGAAATCATAAGGCCAACTTTTGACTTCATTCGATAGCTGATTAACCAAATAAGAACATTAATCATGTGCCATTAGGTACTAAAAAAAAAGGGCAACCCGGTGCACTGAAGCTCCCGCATATGCAAGGTCCGGAAAAGGGTCCCACCATTTGGTGTATTGTACGCAGCCTTACCCTGTTCCATTAGGTACTAATGAAGGGAAAAAAAATAAATCAATGTGATTGTAAGGGAATATTGACCTTTTGTTTAGCATCTGACCATAGAGATTTGAATTGATCATTACTTGAAGCAGAATTCAAGTAAACAAAAATAGGCCCCAAAACCTTCTTATAAGTCTCTCCTTCTTGGAATTCTATGGCTACATCTTTGCCAGCATAGTGGATGCTCATAAACATCTATATTAAAAAAAAGATAAAAAAAAGAATATTAAAAAAGACAAAAAAGAAAACTTTAATTGTCATGTATTGAAAATTTGATATTAAGTAACTATGAATTTTATTAGACATGAAATAAAAAGATACACATGTGTTACACATATTTTTCTAATTAATTTGAATATGATGACATTGTTTATATATTTAGTAAATTATAGATTTTGTAGCATTTTGTTGAACTTACAGTGAGGCAAGTTGGGCCAACATGAGATGTGAGATCTTGCTTAAGGGGCCCACCATTGCGAAACTCGTTACTAGGGGTAATGATCCAGAAGCCCACGGGCTTTTCAGAATCTGCGGTAATCCATCCATTAACTTGGTTGTATTGGTTCTCAATTAATGATTAGGATTTGTCATCCAC
>Ga0099826_10002513_pt1 | contig 11882 bp, 6 predicted proteins | sample Mtrugardesep15_FD_76830 | JGI IMG/M metagenome (GOLD analysis project Ga0099826, IMG submission 76830) | Root nodule microbial communities of legume samples collected from California, USA - M. trunc garden sep15 | ecosystem: Host-associated > Plants > Roots > Nodule | place: USA: California...
AAACGTGGAAAATAATAGGCAAAATAATAGGCAAATTTGAAGACAATTTGAAGAAGTGTTTGTTAAACAATAAAATAATAGGAAAAAGAACAAAAGCTACAGTGGTTTAGTTTGGAAACGGTGAAAAAGAAAGCTACCAATAGTTCAATAAATATCCATACTTCTCTGACATATAGTGTAACATGTGGATCAAAAAAGGCAAAAAACACCATGGATAATTATGCTCTTAAGGATAAACGCAAATATGAGATAAGTTTGGCTAAAACCCACGTTCACATATAATGAAATATTGGATGAAGATGATCATCCAACGCAGCAGACAGTGGGGGCTTCAACTGGGGTATATCATTTGCATTCTTAACCACAATTTTGTTCAATTTATTAACATAGTTAACGGTCATATATTGACTTTAGTTCAAATATGGCTGACTTCAAAAGAGGATAAAGATATTCCTATTCAACGTTCCTACGTTGAAGAGTTAGAGATTTAGACACTTTTGAGTTTTCACATTTGAGGTGTGAACATGGAAATAATATTGTAAAACAGCTGTATGCATGCCCGATCATGACATTGAAGCTCCAAGTTGACCAAAAGTTATATATACATGACATCAAGTAAAATTCAAAGATTTATTTTTTTAATTTTAAAATGGAGTGTCACGGCTGATTAAATGACAGGGAGGGAGTAATTGATCTTGCAAAGATAGATTTTTTTCCAAGTAACCTAGTGGTTAGAGCTCACACAATTAATTGTGGAGAAGTGGAGTGTGCAAACAGCAAACATGATTTTTACGCTTAGAGAAATAGGGATATTGGAACGTTCTACGATATTAGAATGTTTTCTATTAAGATGAAAATGAAAGGAGTATAAACCTTTTGGTAAAATTGCGGAAATTAAGAAAATTGATAGTATTTGTATTAAATTGTTTGTAATTATTATGTACAATTTTATCTTTTAAGAGAGTGGTTTTGTTTATGTTTTCAATATGCAATTTATTGTTTTGAAGAGAAAAAAATGCATAATAAATAAGGGTATATAGGCAAAGAAATAATTAATACAGTTGAAAATAGCAAAAATATCTTATAAAAAGGGAAAAAAATAAAATTCTCAAAAAGATTTTATAATTAGAGACAGATGTTGTAATTATTTTTGCATGACATTCCTTATAATATTATAGATAGATGACTTTAACGACAACTTTACCAATGTCTTAATAAATCCCTCTTAATTAAAAAATTTAGATGTGTGGGCAATATTAATCAATTAATCAAATTATCTGGATTATATGTGAATGTATATAGTATCACAAATATATACTTTCTCCGTCCCATATTAAATGACATACTTGACTCTATTAAAAAATATTATGAATATTTAATATTTTGAAAATATTCATCGAGACGAATCAAACAATATCGTATATGATATTATTTATAAATAATTTATTTATTATTTGTTAAAAAAAGTGGGCTAGTTGCATAACATTGCTCTTGTAGTCTTGTACCAAGTGGGCACCCAACTACCCATTACAATATTTCCTACTTTGACAATTGAATCTATCCCAAAATTATTCAACAATCAACTTCTAAATCTGGTCATCTCATTGCTCATAATTGCATGGTTCCAAAACCATGCACGCCACTATATATAATATATGAAGAAGGACAAAATTTCATCATTTTAAGCTTCTAACTATTTTTATCATACTTCATTTGTACTCACAACTCCATAAACATATTCAATAGCCCAAAGCAGCACCTTGCATTAAGGTAAGTGTTTTTCCCCTCTTCAAACTTTGCCACCTTATCATCCATACTTTTTTTTGTCTTAACCCTCCGATTCTAGATAAAGAGTCTCTAGTAGTATATAGTCCGTTAAAGTCTGGCTAAGAATTGTTCCGGTCGATATTCATAGTGTGTCTCTCTATTAGCTTGTTGTTTGTACCTCATTGTTTTTCTTTCTATGGGGTATCTCTATGTGTTTCTTCTTTGCTTTTCTATATTGTTATATGTTACTTCTGCATTGAACTTTGAGGGTTTGGCTCTGTTGTCACTCTTGAGCCACTGGACTGTTGTCCCTGCTAACATAAATTCCACATGGAATTCCTCTCATTCCACTCCATGTTCATGGAAAGGAGTGGAGTGTGATGATTCCCTAAATGTAACATTCCTAAACCTAAGTGATCATTCAATTTCAGGTCAATTAGGATCTGAAATTGGAAAGTTGATTCACCTTCAAGCCCTAGACTTGTCAATCAATCATCTCTCAGGTGAAATTCCTTCAGAGTTAAGCAATTGTAATATGCTTCAGTATTTAGATCTTTCTGCAAACAACTTCAGTGGTGAAATTCCATCAGAATTAAACAATTGTAGTATGCTTCAGTACTTGTATCTTTCTGCAAACAGTTTCAGTGGTGAAATTCCTCAATCCTTGTTTCAAATTAATCCTTTGGTAGATTTGTATCTCAATAACAATAGTTTAATTGGTTCAATTCCCGTTAGTATTGGAAACCTTGCTAACATTTCTGTAATAAATCTTGAGAGTAATCAGTTATCAGGAACAATTCCAAAATCCATTGGAAATTGCAGTCAATTGAGTTACCTAATTTTGGACTCGAATCAATTGGAGGGAGTTCTACCTGAGAGTCTAAACAATCTAAAAGAACTTTATTATTTAAGTCTCAATCATAATAATCTTGGAGGGACCATTCAATTAGGGTTGAGAAATTGCAAAAATTTAAATTATTTGAGTCTTTCATTCAATAATTTTACTGGTGGTATTCCATCAAGTTTAGGTAATTGTAGTGGTCTAACAGAGTTCTATGCTGCAATTAATAACTTAGATGGAAACATACCATCAACCTTTGGTTTGCTTCAAAATCTTTCTATTCTGGTAATTTCAGGGAATCTTTTGTCTGGGAATATACCTCCACAGATTGGTAATTGCAAGTCATTGGAAATGTTACATTTGTATACCAATGAACTTGAGGGAGAAATTCCTAGTGAATTGGGAAAATTGAGTAAATTACGCGATCTTAGATTGTACGGAAACCTTCTGGTAGGGGAAATTCCACTTAGCATATGGAAAATTCAAAGCCTTGAACATGTTCTTGTGTATAATAATAGTCTCATGGGGGAGTTACCTGTTGAGATGACTGAGCTCAAAAATCTCAAGAACATTTCATTGTTTAACAACCAATTTTCTGGAGTTATACCTCAAACCTTAGGAATTAATAGCAGTTTGGTGCAGTTGGATTTCACGTCTAACAATTTTAATGGTACTCTCCCACCAAATCTTTGTTTTGGAAAGAAATTAGCGAAGCTGAATATGGGTGAAAATCAATTTATTGGAAGGATAACTTCGGATGTTGGAAGTTGTACAACTCTCACAAGGTTGAAACTTGAAGATAATTATTTTACTGGTCCTCTTCCTGATTTCAAAACAAATCCGAATATCTCGTACTTGAGCATCGGCAACAATAATATCAATGGAACAATTCCATCAAGTTTGAGTAACTGCACAAATCTCTCTCTTTTAGATTTGTCCATCAACAACTTAACGGGTTTTGTACCCTTAGAGCTTGGAAACCTTCTGAATCTCCAGAGTTTGAAGCTTTCTTACAATAACTTAGAAGGTCCTTTGCCACATCAACTTTCAAAGTGTACCAAAATGAGTGTATTTGATGTGGGATTCAATTTCCTTAATGGTTCGTTTCCATCAAGTCTTCAGAGCTGGACAGCATTGACCAGTTTAATTCTCAGAGAGAATCGTTTTAGTGGGGGAATCCCGGATTTCTTGTCAGCATTTGAAAATCTCAACGAGTTAAAACTCGACGGAAATAATTTTGGAGGAAACATTCCTAAATCAATTGGACAATTGCAGAATTTGTTGTATGACTTAAATCTTAGTGCTAATGGACTAGTAGGTGAGCTTCCAAGGGAGATTGGAAACCTGAAAAATCTGATAAAAATGGATCTATCTTGGAACAATTTGACAGGAAACATACAAGTTCTCGACGAGCTCGAATCATTATCCGAATTGAACATTTCATACAATTCTTTTGAAGGTCCTGTACCAGAACAACTGACGAAGTTATCAAATTCTTCTTCATCCTTTTTGGGCAATCCGGGCTTGTGTGTTAGCCTTTCATTACCCAACAGCTTAAATTCCACAAGAAGCAGCAATTTAAAACTATGCAATCATGATGAGACAAAATCAAAAAGCCACAGAAAAGTTGCAATTGTGATGAAAGCACTTGGATCCTCAATACTTGTTGTGGTCTTGCTTGGACTAATTTATATATATTTAGTTAGAAAGTCTAAGCAAGAAGCTGTTATCACTGAGGAAGATGGTTCTTCAGACCTTTTGAAGAAAGTGATGAAAGCTACAGCGAATCTAAATGATGAGTATATTATAGGAAGAGGAGCTGAAGGAGTTGTTTACAAAGCTGCTATAGGTCCTGACAGAATTTTAGCAGTGAAGAAGCTAGTATTTGGCGAAAATGAACGAAAACGAGTAAGCATGTTAAGAGAAGTTGAAACACTTTCAAAGATTAGGCATAGAAATTTGGTCCGACTGGAAGGTGTTTGGCTGAGAGAAAATTATGGTCTAATCTCATATAAATTCATGCCAAATGGAAGCCTTTATGAAGTTTTACATGAGAAGAATCCGCCACAACACTTAAAATGGAATATCAGGAATAAGATAGCTGTTGGAATTGCTCAAGGATTGGCTTATCTTCATTATGACTGTGATCCTGTCATAGTTCATAGAGACATCAAAACAAGCAACATACTTTTAGATTCTGAAATGGAGCCTCATGTTGCTGATTTTGGTCTTTCTAAGATTTTGGATCAGTCTTCTAGTTCTTCATCAACACAGTCAATAAATGTTTCTGGTACACTTGGTTACATTGCACCAGGTAATTATTCTACACTATCAATAAGATGATTGCATCTTTTATTTGCAAATTCTTTTACCTACATAATTACTACATGGACTAATGCTTAAATATTTTTATATGACAGAGAATGCATATACAACAGTAATGGGAAAGGAGTCTGATGTATACAGTTATGGAGTAGTTTTGCTTGAGCTGATATCAAGAAAGAAGGCAATAAATCCATCATTTATGGAAGGAATGGATATAGTTTCTTGGGTGAGATCTTTGTGGGAGGAAACAGGAGTTGTTGATGAAATTGTTGATTCAGAACTTGCCAATGAGATATCTAACTATGGGTCTAATAAAGTGATGAAAGAAGTAACCAATGTGCTTTTGGTGGCTTTGAGATGTACAGAAAGGGATCCACGCCGGAGACCTACAATGAGAGATGTTATCAAACATTTGTTGTAGTCTTGTAAATGATACACACACCAAATATATACACAGCTTGTAAATCATGGAAACTTTTTATATAGTAAATGGTTTGTTTCTTATGAACAATTGTTTGATTTTTCTACTTTATCATACTAAGTTTTTTTATTATCGTACTAATGTTTGATTAGAAGTTATATTTTTAGATTTTTGTAACTAAGTTTAATAAATTCGTAATAATGTCACTTTTTTTAACTGAGAGACTAATTTACCCCGTTGAACTGCGAGAAAATTCACTCTTTTTTTTTTTCTTCTAAACATAATAATTTATTTTTTTGAATGACATGTTAGTAATTAGTTGTTAGAATAGTTTTTTTTCTCCTTTGTCCGGGTTTTTACCTAGGATTTCCAACTCGTGAACATAACAATGAAGAGACTCGTGATATAAAGAAACCAAATTTAATGACTCGCACATAAGTGACTGGACAAGTAGTGATTATGGTGAATCAGTGCTGGAGAGATGGATTGCCTACATTATCGATATTGAACATGCAGATTTCTACATCTAAAAGTATATAGTACACAACTACGTTGAGAACAATTTATTTTTTATTTTTTTTAGAATAAGCAGAACAAGTGTTTCAAGTCTCCATACCCTCTAAAGATAAATAAATGTGGTTAACAGGTAAGGGAACAACAGTATGCTAAACAACAGTACTGAAATTCCATGACTGATGTCTTTTGTGCAGTTACAGTGGCTGCTAAAGAAGACCAGGCTTCCTCTGGCTGCTCATGAACCCAACACATGATGAAATATATCTTCCTTTCTGCCTGTTTAATACTACTAATATCATCCCTCCTCAACTTTCTTGGCTTTTCTGATTTCACCTCCTCTTCTCCTTCTTGAATCATCCGACGCATGTCGTAAAGGGCGCACACCATAGCAGGGTTTCCCAGCGCAAGTAGACTGCTCACATCATCGATAACATCTAAACCAAAGTGCCGTCCCCCCATGTGTCTGTAAGGTGGAGAGCATACCTTCTCCAAGCAATGAGTGAGAGCTTCCAGTACAGTCTCTGGCTGACCACCTTGACTCAAAACTGAGGACAGACTCAATACAACCATGACCGACCATATGGGATCCGACCTCCATTCACCATTGTAGAGGCGAAGAGTGAAGCAGTAGCTGTATGATATATCAACTTGGTGAACAGTTAAAAGGGGTGACGGTTCCTTGGAACTAAGCTTACTTAGAGAAGGTGGCAGAACTTCAGGGCCAAGAGGAATTTCACTGAATTCGTTACTTCCAATTTCATCTACCGGTTCCTGTTCTGAAAGAGGTTGAACAAGTTGAGTTCCTTCCTTACTGAGACGGATTTTTCTGGCGGAATGCTTTGACCACCATGGATCCCATGGTGTGATCATCTTGCTCAATTCCCCGGAAGCAATAGCTCTACGAAATCGTTTCTTCTCTTTAAGAGATAAATCGTCAAAATCGATTTCTTGTCCTGTAGGGAAATGAAAATAAAATCAGTCTCCCCCAACTGTTGGATAGACAAAAATTTGTTTTGTGGTGCCGGGGTAAAGTAGTTATAAGACACACACAATAAAGGATATGTTTTCAATAGGAACATACCTGACATTATGTTTTCCATCGTCTCCTCGGACAAAGCTGATTCTTGAAAAGCTGAGAAACAATCAAGAGATATATTTAGTTCCCTTCTTTATTGGTATACTTAAGGAATTAAAAATTATGTCAATATATAGCACAAATTTCTACATGCACAGATTCTATAAAAGGACAATTCATTCCATACAACGTTTTACAAACATCTTATATGCATATGAAAGAGTAGAAAACGTTGGCAGCACTCACCGTGAACAAATTAGGAAGAAAGAAAGAAAGAAAGAAAAAAAACCATTGTTTAGCTTTCAAAGACTAATCTGTGACCTTTTAGGAGTAATTTGCCAGTTTAATTTATGCTACTTTCAATTTTTTCAATTCTTATTATAATTATTTCTTACCCTCTTTTTTCAATTCTTTAATTTGACAATTTTGTAGAAAAAAAATGTAATAAAGGAAAATAGATTCAGTGTGGATCTCACTCCTCTTCTTCTCTCTCTAGACATGATATCATTTCATTTCTCTCGTTAACACATTGATTCCTACACTCATACCATGAATTCCGTTGAATCAAACAACCACCATGTTCTTCCCAATCCACCAAACAACCCCATCACATCAAAACTCAAAAAACTCGCATTTCAAACACTCCCCTTATTGATCTTATTCACAGCAATCTTATTAGGTTTCACAACAACAAATTACTACAAACTTCACTACTTAAAATTCTCCCTCAAATCAAAAACCCTTTTTACACCCCCAAAACCACTTTCCACACCCTCCCATTGTCTCCTATGGATGGCTCCTTTTCTTTCAGGTGGTGGGTATAGCTCAGAAGGTTGGTCTTACATTCTATCCCTTCATGGTCATACAAAAATTCAATCTTTTAGGTTAGCAATTGAGCATCATGGTGATCTTGAATCTTTGGATTTTTGGGAGGGTTTGCCACAAGATATGAAGAATTTGGCTGTTGAATTGTATCAAACAAAGTGTAATATGAATGAGACTATTGTGATTTGTCATAGTGAACCTGGTGCTTGGTACCCTCCATTGTTTGACACCTTTCCGTGTCCGCCGTCTTTTTACCATCATTTCCAGGCTGTGATTGGTAGGACTATGTTTGAGACTGATAGAGTGAATGTTGAACATGTCGAAAGGTGTAATCGGATGGATTATGTTTGGGTTCCTACTGAGTTTCATAGGGATACATTTATTGAAAGTGGTGTTAATGCTTCCAAGGTGGTGAAGATTGTTCAACCTATTGATGTGAAATTCTTTGATCCTGTAAAGTATAAGGCTTTGGAACTTGATTCGTCGGGGAAACTGGTTTTAGGTTCTGAGGTGAAGAAGGGTTTTGTGTTTTTAAGTATCTTCAAGTGGGAGTATAGGAAAGGGTGGGATGTGTTGTTAAAATCATATTTGAAGGAATTTTCGAAAGACGATAATGTTGCTTTGTACTTGTTAACAAACCCTTATCATACTGATAGGGATTTTGGAAACAAAATATTGGATTTTGTTGAGAATTCTGATATCAGAGAACCGGTTAGCGGTTGGCCTTTGGTCTATGTTATTGATACACACATTGCACAAAGTGAATTGCCAAGGGTTTACAAGGCAGCAGATGCTTTCGTTCTTCCTTCACGAGGAGAAGGATGGGGAAGACCTTTGGTGGAAGCTATGTCAATGTCATTGCCGGTGATTGCTACGAATTGGTCAGGACCGACTGAATTTTTGACAGAGGACAACAGTTATCCATTGCCTGTAGATAGAATGAGTGAAGTGATGGAAGGTCCATTCAAGCGACATCTTTGGGCTGAACCCTCTGAAGATAAACTTCGGGTTCTTATGAGGCGGGTGATGGATAATCTGGCTGAGGCTAAAGCCAAAGGTAGAAAGGCGAGGGAGGATATGATAAAACAGTTCTCACCTGAGATTGTGGCAGACATTGTTGCAGACCACATACAAAACATACTAGGAAGGTAAAAAGAACTAAAGAGTTTCTGGTTTTGTTTCGTCCACGGCTTTTTTGCTCCAAGTCCAGACCTTTTTTATGATTCACTCATAAGGAGATTGAGCTTGTAAGAGGGACATAGTGTAGACTTCTCAGGAATGATTGAGCTACAAACAACTTTTAATCACTGAGAAAGTTTAATCAGTACTTAATTCATTTTGTTTATGAGAATTTTTATGGAAAAGGCATATGCATTCTTGGACGAACATTAAACTGTTTCTCATCGAATATGTCAATCATTTTGTAACAATAAATGGCTATTTATAGTCCAAGGTTTCTAACATGGTCTGTGTTTTGTATGATAATAACAATGTATTGTCCTTAAAGACTGATAATCTTTATGGCCGATTGTTGATGAAGACAGTACATGAATGTTGAGGCCGAATTTAATATGAAAGGCAACAAGTTGATCTATAATGAATAATGGGTTTGTGAAGTAAGTTGAAGACTCCTAATGAAGTTCAATCAATGACGACCAGAAGACCTGTATAAATCAAATGATTTTCCAAAGCCGTTCATAAATGGGCTATTGAGGAAACACAAAATTACTGAACTTCAAGTATCTACATAAATTTCCAGATTCTTTGAAAAGATATCAGTGACACCAAAGCTTATGTAGCGAAGTTTTAAAATCAACAAAAGAAAAATGATTTGAACGGTTGAAACATGAAATGGCTAAGGACACTATCGTGCTCGAGGACAAACATATTTGCTGAATACCACTCCCTTTCTAGCTGGATTAGGCTCAATATTATTCCTAAAATATTTATTTAAAATTTTCAGCATTCTTGAAGAGAAAACAGATGTTGAAGTATATCAGATCCTTCATGAATCGCTCTGGGAAGTTGTTTTTCCATCACTATTCATGAAGAGAATAGTTGTGCACATTGACTAGCATAGTTTGGTACCAACTGGGATATGTTTTTTTTATGATAAGTACCAACTTGGATCTTGAATGTGGATTCAGAGCACCTGATCTGTCAAGTTCTTTACTAGCAGATGTCTTGGGACTTAGGAGTGCAGAGGGTTAGAATTTAATTTCTGTTTTGCTGTCTTTTATTATCTATTGTTAGGCATAAGAAAGATTGTGAAGTATTCACACATACTCTTATCTTATGACTACACTAATTTTTTTCATTTATAAAACCTATTTGGGTATTGCTTTAATTTACAAAAACCAGTGTTGAAAAAAGAACTGTAGCGCTTGCTTGGAAACCTTGGAGTTAAAGAAAGATATAACTGACTTGAAAAGATTGTGAATCAAAGAATACTTTATTTTCCAAAATAAATAAATAAATAAATACTTTAGTTTGAGAGCAGAAACTTGCTTAAACAAATACTGAGCATAAACTCCACATAGGAAAACATTTTACTGCTTAATCTTTTTGTTGTATACTTTATAATCAACAATTTCATGGACAGATGAGAAACTGGAATCTTAACTAATTCAAAGTGACAATTTGTTTTGTTGAAGTAGGATGCAAAGGGCACAGATATTAATAACTCGACCTCTCTGCCTTCATTTGAAATCAGATCAAAGTTTTTCAGCACTGTTTAAATAAATACTAACTTCATAGACATTTGTATACAAAGAAAGTCTACCGTAAAGCAATGATCAAAATCGTGTTGTTGTGTTCCCAAGTGCTAAGTCATCAGAAACTCATTCTCATACACTTTCTGATACCAAACAATCGTGTATCATATTTCTTCATGAAAACAAAAACGGACAGATCCATATAAATACAGTAAATGCCCCCTTATCTGCCTGTCTGTAAAGCCAATAGGAGAAAAAGAGAATATCTATCTGTCTCGGTAATTATCTATGAATGTGATACATTATTTTAAAGCAACCCGCAGAATTATCCATGAAGCCTCTCACTTGGAAGCCGTAACATTATTGGAGATGTGGAGCAAATGCTGCAAGGACTTCCTTGTATACAGGCTTCTTGAAATCCACTGCCTGCATAGAGAAGACAAGCTAAGTCATGAGTTTATGTTGCATATGGCCCCATATCACTAGTTTTGAGCAGGTATTAAAAATGTAATCATAATGACATATACTCACAAGCTTGATTACTTGTTCTGGTGATACCCATGACCATTCCCCAAACTCAGGTTTCTCGGTACCATCGCCCAAAAGATTGATTTCTTGATCTTGCCCAGTAAACTTAAAAAGAAACCTGTGTATATCAGAGTGTAAAAAACACCATTAGGAATGCGCAAACGAAATATCCCTAATTATGCCTTTGCAATAACAATAATACCCTTTCCCCCTGCAAGTGTTCAAAATTATAATGATTTCACATTATATAATTTGGTTCTGCTGTTTTTATGAGTTTTATTTCCTCTAGACTGAGCAAATTCAAATGATTACCATTTTTGTGCCTGCCCCTTCCAATCAGTTCCCCACTGAATATTTAATCTCTCCCTGACTTTTGGTGGGAAGTCATAAGTTAACCAGAAAGGTGCCTACAACAGAAAGTCACCAAGATGAACTTCTCTAAACAAAGCAGAAAAGAAAAATGTTTTACTTTGGATTTTGTGATATAGATTGAAAACTAATAATACTAGTGAATGGATTAACTAACATTGATAAATCAGACTAATGAGACTATGATATGATGATATATAGATGTGTAGCAGAAAAAGAAATATTGCAAATACCTAGGACAAGGTATCCTCCTGGAAAAAACCAGTAAATAACAAAACCTGAAGAAGAAACTGTATATGCCTATAATGAAATAAATCCTTTAAACCACTCATAAAATTATCAATCTGAATTACAAAAAAGAACACAAAAAAAGCACTCTCTAAATTATATTAGATAACAAAAACGCATTGACAGACCTTTTATTCAAAGATTCATGCACCATACCCCAATGAAAACAAGCAAAGTTCCATACATATAACACCTTAAGAAGGCCTTGCTTGC
>Ga0099826_10002514_pt1 | contig 11882 bp, 5 predicted proteins | sample Mtrugardesep15_FD_76830 | JGI IMG/M metagenome (GOLD analysis project Ga0099826, IMG submission 76830) | Root nodule microbial communities of legume samples collected from California, USA - M. trunc garden sep15 | ecosystem: Host-associated > Plants > Roots > Nodule | place: USA: California...
CCTGTGTATATTTTAGCTTCTAGACTAGTAGGTAGGTGGGATGTTTTGACTTAGAGTTTTTGGTTCCTGCTGTTTTTGTTTTGTTTCTTTGTTAATTCCGCCTTATGTACGGAACCAACTTCTATGTCCTTTTCTTTTTTTCCGCGAGAGGTACGGCTTAAGTATATCTCGACGAGAATAAATTTAGCTGATTCAAAAAAAAAAAAAATACAGAATGGGCTTTGCTGATACCCAGTAGTAGAGGCCAGCCAATTAATCCTGCCACTCACAAATTTCCCAGACACATCAATAAGGACAAAACCAAAAGGAAAGTCTTGAATGTTTCTCCAAAAATCAGTACCCGATGTATAAACCTTCACCTCAGTTTTGTCGCAATCATAATTATCATTATCATCATACATAGTGTATCTCTAAACAACAACTACCTTGTAAATATTTGTGAAAGAATCATAGCCGAAGCCAAACTTCATAAGGTTTTGCGATACACTATGTTTTGTTTGCCTGTAACATATCCATTGCCTGTAATAATATAGACATAATTATCTTTGTTACAGGCAAACAAAACATTTTAAATTTATTGAAAAAAAGTTTTCAATTTTGCCTATATTATAAATTAAATATATCATTTATTTAATAAATTTAAAAAATAATTTTTTAATTATAAAGTGATCGAAGAAATTGAACTTGAACAATGTTATTTAAATGTTTGTTATAAAAATTGTTTGTTTATCTCCTTTTTACCGTTCATTATGAGAAGCTCAAATGTATGTTATCGTATTTAATTATGAAAAGAGCCATTTATTTATTTATTTATTTTTGGAAAACTCAGTATTTAGCTCAAGAACTGACTAATTTGAGAGGTTAATCTCACCGTCCACCTGCAGAAGCTTCATTTAAAGTCATAACATAGTTTTGTATGAACTTAACCAAAATTAACATCAGAGAAAATCAAATATTAAACCTTGAGATGAGCATGTTCCAAGGTTATAAACCAACAATTAGACTAACCCAAAGTGGGAGCTTGTTGCATCTTAATTAGGAATTTAATGAAAATTCAAATAAAAAGAAAAGTAGAACTTCTATGTAATAGTACTTTGCAAATTTTTGTAGTTTCCAAAAGAAGAAGAGAACGAGGAGAATATATAGATAAAAAAGATAAAATGGTAGACACAATGACTTATATAAAGGAGATAATTTGAAGAAAAAGTACTACAACAAAATCATGTATCTTCATTGTATATTACTAGCATCTAGAGAAGCACTAACTTGTTTTTCTTTCTTTTCTATTGTCCTTGATTATATATCTATTTTATCGCACCTGAATATATATTTTAAAAATCTATACGATAATCAAGCACTGAATCAACCAATATTGTTCCTAATATTGTAGTTGAACTCTTCCTTTTATAATGAGATTTAACTGGTTTTTTTAATTATAGATTTGAATAATATTATCGAAAAGACAAAATTGTAATTACAATTGTTTATATGAAACGTATAATTGGAATAATGAAAAATTCAGCTCAAAATCCTCTACCCCCTTGTATATTATATTGTTATAGTACTATTTGGTGGTCTTTTTGTTGCCTTTTTTTTTTTTATTTAAAATTAAAAATAAATCATGAAACAATATTTTTGCAACACAAATATGGTTTTATCCCATTGACTAATTTGAGATCAGCACTATGTCGGAATAAATTAACATAGATACCTAAATATCATAGACACAAAGTTATGACCTATTATCGATGAAATATAATATTTGATTGTAGACCTTATATGATTGAATGATATTTGGGATAATTGAGCGATCTTGAGATAAACCTTGGTATAAGAGTTCTTCCAACTCTTATTGATGAGAAACATAACACAGCCCATCACTGAACATATCCTCATATATGCATGAGTCGTTTCTACTTACAAGCGACTCACTTAAACTAGATGGGTGTTCCGCCAAAATGAAGGGTTGGTTCCTCCGCAATTGTTAGGTACTCAAAGAGCAATCTTCTTGGCGAAGATTCTAGTAAAAACTAAGTAGGATGAGATTTCACCTTTAGGGCATGGACTGGGTAAAATATAGGAAGGATGAAACTTAAGCTCTTCATGTGATTTTGTTTGGTGATGCCCCTCTTTTGTATTGATGCCTTTATTTTTAAGGTTTTATTTTCTTGCTCTTTTGGTCTTTCTATTCTTCGGTTGATACACTCAGGCGGGAAATTAATGGAACTTTTTAGTTTTCAAAATCTCTCTTGGGTTTTCAGTTTTTTATTTAGTGAGGATGTAAAATTTGGGCTAATCTCTTTGTAATATGTCAACTAAAGGGAACACAGAAAAGGAGAATTTGTAATTGACAAATAGTTCTCTCCTACGTGTGTTGGTAAATAGTCTTATTAAGTATAACTTTTTTTATCATGTTAAATCGATTTCAATGATCGAAGATGAAATAATATTATAAGGTATTTTATTTTATTTTTTGAAGGGATTATAAGGTATTTTATGTTTCTTTTTCTTTCTGAAAGAAGGTATTATATGTTGTTATGAATATTGTTCTTAAAAATAACATAAATCACATCATCTCCTCACCTTAAAAAAATACATAAATCAATCTCAAGAAATTTTGACGGAGGTATTGGTGAACATTCGTCGAAGGTGAATTTTATGTCAATTGTGATAACGATAATCCAAGGAGAGATATTTACAAAAGTCCTCATGATGTCAAAGCCGATCCAAACATAATGATATAAAAGTAGTGAAAGAGAAATAGGAATACATGAATTAGAGCAAATCATGTTCTTTATAGAAGCAATTGACAGAGACTCATTCATGGATCTTATGTCCTTGGATCATAAAACAACATAATCACGTTCATTTGATGGACCCAACATCATAATAAATCAACGACTAAATCAACCCTGAGCTCGATCGATTAGACCATCTTCATCAAGAGGACCAACGACTCATAGTCTTGTATGGGTATGCTGAGATCTTATTAACACATAACACAAATGAAGTTGTTTCTACTTATACTTAGTTATTCCCACGTAGTATGTGCTATTCTTATAGAGTTAACTATTTTGGTATCTAACAAAAATTTATTTCATGACATATTTTGTTTTTTTTTGAGGAAGACATAAATTTAGTTAAGTTTTTGTTTTTTGGTGTTAATTTCGATTCTTAAGGAAAAAGAGTTCTAGTAATCTAAAGTTCAGCCGAAAGATAGTAAAGTCCGATTAAAAATTGTTCTCACCAAAAATTGAACTCATGTTCTTCCTATATTATGGGAGCTCATCAACAACTTAAACCCAATTATTTGGTTAAATTCAAATAAGTTTTAAATATGTTATTCCGAACAAAATTTGTATATGCAGAGAGTATTTGTTTGTTAGATTCTCAGCTTAAATTCATTAATCCTGTGCTGGTCTGCTGAAATAGCTATTTCTGGTATGTCCCTAAGGTGTTTATTATGGATTGAAATCCATCCCCTATCTTCTTTCTGTCTTTGCTTTTCCTCTCCATTTTATAATTGGCATTTGAGGGATGTTATTTGAACAACTTTTTGTGGGACACTTTATATGATAACAAAATATATACAAAGAAAAGTAGGTAGTGGTGCAAAAACCAAAGCAATAGAGAAAGATTAAAAACACAATGTGAGTATGAGAGAGAAAGTTGTCACCAAAATTGTCATAAAATGGTTGTACAAATATCATTTCTCTTGGTATTTTCAGTCTTTAATCGATGAAGTGAAATCATGTGACCGTCTTTACTTTATTCCTACATATCACTTTTGCATTTTGTTTCGGTTCCCTTTATTTATATTCATTTTTGGATGCCAACTTTATTCATCGTAGATATACTCAATTGGTATGAACAATTGAATAATATATATAAAGTTTGGGGTTCGAACCCCGACCACAAAAAAAAATTCAATTAATTTTATTAAGATATAATAAGTTGGAGATTCTAGATTTAAACCAAACTAAGCATAAAAACTAATCTTAGTGTGAACCCTTAAAATATTTAGTACTAATTTTAAGGTTGTATTCGAACGCTCTTGGATTCATTAGTGTTATTTTAATTAATATTCCTTTACTCCAATTTTGAAAAAGCTATAAATCTAACGTCTCATTTCACGATCAGGTATGCATTCATAATGTAGATTTTCACTCATCTTAAGCTTGTAAAGTACAACCTATCTCCCAAGAAGCCACTTAGTTGCAAGTTTATCCTACAAACATGGAGAAACCCGGTTCGAGACTTGAACAAGAGAGAAGCTTGTAAAGTACACCATCACAATACTTTATCGTTAATCGCCAATATTGAAGTTAATATGGCAAATCTTTTTTAATTGTGGATCTGTTGCAACATGTGATTTTTTACTATTGATATTTAATTGGATTAACGCGGGGAGGGGGGATATGGTGACTCAAGTTGGAATCCAAAATTTTACATTCAATGTCATCACAACCAAACCACTAGGTTGTAACAACGAGGCCGAATAATTCTTGCATTTGAATGATTTTGTTTGAATACTAAAGAAAAATGGACAATTTGTTGAAGTAAATGATTATAAGTTTTTTCTGTCCGGTTTCAATTATTGTTAATGACTAAATTGTCTCTTTTTAATTATTGTTATGATTTCATTATCCACTTTTTGATGTCTCAGTTTATTATTTATTTTTTAAGAGACTAAAAAGTTGTTTTTATTTTTCCCCAAACTTAGGTCTTTTGAGTTTTTTCTAGGACTAAATGAATTTCTACTCTGATTTATATGAATCTGTTGGGTGCAAATCTCAGGAATAAAATACCCACTTGCTATAAAGGCTTATCCTTACCTTTTATGGGCAAAAACCATCCCCTTTTGGATCTTTAATTTAAAGACAAGATACCCTATGACATATGTTACGGCAAGGATGCTATATTCATTTGGAAGTCCTTTAAGCATGTCACCGTATATCTGCATGCATACGGTGAAAGTCCCTACAGCAAGCACGTATATGTAGCAAGGCCAGTGCCCACATTCAGCTTTTTACATTTGTTTTCTTGCTTTCAAATCGAGCTTATTAGTGTGCGTGTTAAAATTTTCAAACTAAGTTATTCCTTAACGACTTTTTTGTGAGCTTAGTTGCTTGGAGTTTGTTTCAAGCACTTCAATGGATTAATAATAACTTATGGTCTAAGAAATATCATTTTTAAATTAGATTACAAACAAAGTTGTTGATAATTTTCACAATGTAAAATTCAATAGATTAGAATATGATATTAACATAGATGGTTGTAGGGTCATTCTAGCTAGACACAACATGTTAAGATAGTTAGAGTTAGTTAATATTAGTTGCTTAGTTACATTAGTTAGAGTTAGTTACTCAATTAGTTAGTTTAATTTAACTCTATAAATATGAGTATTAGGTACACAAATCTTGGTCAAAAAAAAAAAAAAGTACACAAATCACTATCTTTTGATCAATATAACTTTCTATAAATTTTACTTTCACTTTGAGTTATAAAGCTCTTTTATCTCTAATTTCTTCTTATACTCAATCTTAATACAACAACTTTTAAATTGTTTTTACTATAGGCTAAATTATGATACAGATACTACTTATATATTGGCAAGGGCACCTATTTCTTAGGTGCAACTTTCATTTTTCCCTAGATTGTATTATTATGAATTTCCTTTGCAATAAAAAAGGAACTTTTGTGAATACCCTTGTGATGAAAGGAAATGTGTCATAGTGGTATGTTATTTCAAATAAAAAAGTCATGTACAATAAAGTTGACGACCAAATTATCATCAGCGACCGAAGAAATTAACAAGTCATTCGGAAAATGACCTGAAAGAGGGCATGCATTAGGAGGACATGGTATGTTCCTAAAGGCCTACATGTCTACCTTGAAAGACAAGGCAAATTTGGTACTAAGTGGTTGTTTTCTCAAACTTATCTATCACCCACTTCCAACCACCATAAAATAAAATAACAATAATAAAATTATTACTAGTACAATTTAATCTAATCTAATAGGTCCCACGAGTTCGTTTTTCAGTCTACCTCTATCTAATCAAAGTTTGTTGGGAACAAAATCATCCACTACAATCCAACTTTTGATTAAGCAAAACAGTTAAGAGTGTCATACTTTTCATTCATCATGTGTTGGAAAAAGGACCTCCATTGCTAACATCCATGGAAAACGATGCATTAGTCCATCTGTATGTGCATATCCTCCAATCGATACACTTCCAAATTGCGGTAACATCGGTAGTGACAAGAAATTTTCCTGGTAACATCCTTTGATTTGACTTTGCCTCCTTTATCTTTTTTCATCCAAAAGAATGTAGGCTAAATTATACTATTTTTATTCTTAGTTTAGTGTAATAGTTTAGCCTCGTAATCTTCCAAATATATACATTCTCTTCGGTTATTATTATAAATAAAAATCAATATTTTAGATTCATTTATTAAATAATGTACGTGGTTTATAATAAAGACCACATATATAATTAATTAAATGAATCTAAAATGTAAATTTTTGTTTATAATAATGACCAAAAGATGTACTTTAATCTTTTAAATTACAAATGAATTATTATCATTTCTTTTAATGTCTAACGTTTGTAGCACAAAGGACTAAAGATTCTTCAAAAAAACATAAATGACTAAAGAGATCAAAATAAGACGAAAAAAATTTAAGACACGAAAGTAAAATCTAAATATAACGTCTTAGGAACTAATAAAATAAAGAATTAAATAAGTTTTTTGTCCTTATAAATATAACATATTTTGATTTTAGTCATTATAAAATAAATCGAGGTGTTTTCATCCTCACAAGTTTTTTTGTTTTGTTTTTAGTCCCTAAAGAAAATAACTTTGACGTGTTCTTGACATTTTTTGAACATATATGAACATACAAAAGTTGAAAATAATAAACAAACATAACATGAACACATTTTGAACATTCATATTAACATAAATTGGTCATTAGAGACCAAAAACAAAATAATTCTTTTTTGTGAGGCCGAAAACATTGTTTAGTTTTTTAGAGACGAAAATCAAAATTCGTTATATTTTTAAGGACAAAAAACTTATTTAACCCTAGAATAAATTGACAAAAAAATGTAGAAATAATAAAAGGAAGTCTCACTATGATGTTTATCTTTTCTTATGGTTGTGATGTACTACTCAACTTGAGGTGCGCTATTTTATCAATATGACTTTCATATCATTTAGATTTGAAATCGAACCTAATTTACATTGATTTGTAAAATGACAGATACTTATAATCTCTTTCTATTTCACCTTAACAAACTCTCATTTCATATCGATGGATGATTGATTAACCGTTACATTTGATGGGTACTTTATTTTGAGCAACTCTATATAGGGAGCAGCTTCTTGAATCTTGAGTTCTTAAGTTTATGAATCGGTTCTTATTAGATTTCATCATTATTTGGGCATGCAGTTTGATATCACATGTAATGACCATTCCTTATATAGGAAATAATTGTTTACTATCCCTTATATAAAAAATGGTTGCTTAGAACTTCTTGAGCTTAGTAGTTTGCATTTTATGAGTACCAAAAATGTGTAGTAGAGTAAAAAAAGATATGTATCAGAAATCAGTGACAAATAATTCTCCAATCCTCTGCTATGGATTCGATGCATTTCTATGATTAAATTATTGGTATATGTTTAAATTTTGTCCTGTGGATGGAAACATTCTACAAACACTCCTCATGCTATTCATGCCATTTAAGGAATTGAGGAATTTTGTGAACAACTGACTTCCTCTAATGTTCTATAGTATGTATGTAATCCCATATTCTCATGTACTTTGTTTTTGTTATGTTAACCATACTTTTTTTGTCTACGAGTCTTAGCTCAACCGACAAAAATACTAAAATTATTAGACACAATAACCGGGGTTCGACCCCGACTCCTCTATTTGTATTTGTGAGTTTCTAATGGCTTTGTCATTTTGTGTATCTACCAGAAGAAAAAAAACCCACACTTCAAGAGTAATCCTTGACATTTATTTATTTAATAATTTATAGGATATAAAATTCAGGATTGTTTGCACTTTGCAATCCGCAATTTTACAAATTTATGTAATCAACATATCCATGGCCATTGGATCATATAGGAAAATGCATCCTATATTGGAGCTTAATAGCACACCAGCTATAGAGACTAATTTAGTTTAAAATTTTTGCTTATTTTAGTTGAGTTAAACGTTAAGGACAATTTTTCTCTATTTAGATACAACGGTTCTCACAATTCATGCATTGTGATAGCGGATCCAAGTATATTCATATAGTCCTATCAATCTCAAATGATTATTTGCATGTGGTACCGTAAATTCATATATACAAAAAAGGAGTAAAATGATGTTAAACTTGAAATAGAAGTAAACATGCACATCACATTATAATCATAAATGTGAATATAAAAATTGACTAAAATTCAACCAACTTCCCGTGTACTACAAGCTTGGACACATATGAAAACAAAGACTAAACTAAACTCAAAGACCTTTGTAACAAATTATTACTTTTATAACTACCCTCCCAACTCTAATTACAATATTCACCTATATATTACATACTCCATGTAAGAAAAAACATTCTCCAAGATCAGTGTTTGCATTACAAGCAAAGCAACACCTCTTTCCATTCACACCCACAAGCCTTTCCAAATACACACAACTCAAAAGCAAAGTCACCATAGAAAATTTCCACCACCATGACTAAAGAATGTGACTTCCATGAAGACGAACGCCGCCAACTCATCCGTCGCATATTCGCCGCAATACTCAGCTTCATAATCCTCATACTCTTCGTAATCTTCCTTATCTGGATCATCCTCCGACCAACCAAACCACGTTTCATCCTCCAAGACGCAACCGTCTTCGCCTTCAACCTCTCCTCCACCGGAGAAACACCGTCCTCAACCACCCCTACACCCAACACCATAACCCTCACAATTCAAGTCACTCTTTCATCCTTCAATCCAAACTCAAAAATAGGCATTTACTATCACAAACTTGACGCATACGCTTCCTATAGAGGCCAACAAATCTCTTTAGCCACTGAACTTCCACAAACTTATCAAGGCCATCGCGACGTCGCGGTTTGGTCACCGATACTATACGGCGCGGCTGTTCCAGTTTCGCCTTACTTGTCGGAGATTCTAAGACAAGACCAAACTTCAGGAGGAGTGTTGGTCAACGTTAAAGTCAACGGTAGGGTTAAGTGGAAAGTGGGGACTTGGGTTTCTGGAAGGTACCATATTGATGTGAACTGTCCGGCGTTTATTAAGGTCGCCGGTGATAAGGGTGATGATGGCTTCGGAGTTTCTGCTCCGGCAGTGAAGTTTCAGTTTTTGCAAACTTGTGTTGTTGATGTTTAATTAATGTTTAAGCAAAGTAATAATTTGTTTTTATTATTACGACTACTATAGTTCTAATTGCTTTTGATTATTATAGTCTCAATCTCAACCACCTTTTTCTAAAAATGTTCTTTTTTGTTTTTCACTTTTCTCTTTTGGATTTACTTTTTGGGAAGTTTCGTTCAGCTTTTTATATAAGGAAAAAAGTTACACGCACAATAACCTTTTTTTTTTTTGAAGGAAGCACAATAACTTTTGTTCTGCTTGATTCCTCATGGAATAAAAAAAATCAACTTATAATTAACTTCTGGTCAGAGGAGTGGGATTAAAATTTGAAATTTTAGTATTTATAATTTGTCACGCATATTTATGTACTTAAGGAGTAAGGATTGAAATTTGAAATTTTATTATTTACAATTTTCATGCATATTCATCATTCATGAACTTAATTATTAGTAAAAAAAAAGTACTTAATTATGATTTCAACCAAATCTTACACACTATTATCTTTTACTAGGATATAAGGAATTTGTCTCAGTAAGTACAACTGAGTTGGTACTTGACAAAAGTCACGAAGTGTGCGGGTCTAGGCGTGTTACTTGCAACAAAACAAAAAACAGAATGTATGCATTTTTTATTTATTTAAACAGGCTTGATTAATTTATGTTTATTTTTACAATTGCTTAATTAATTTATGTAGATCGTGAGTAAATCCATTTTGAATGACCATTTTTGTTGTCTGATAATGTTTTTTTTAAATGAATGAACCTTTTGTGAAATTAGGGAGTTCAGATTCTTTTTATTTATAACTTTCTTTCATTAAAGAGACACAAAAAATAAAAAAATAAAAAAATAATAATGATGGTGGGACACAAAACATATTTTTTGTTTTTGTATTTCTTCCTAAATGACATCTTCCATTTATTTTTATAAATGGAGAGGATCTTTATACAAAATTAGGTGCATCTATCTATCCAAAAATAAAATGGAAAGGGTGATGAAGTTAATTGAAAATGATAGTAGCTTTGACCGTCCAAATATGCTTATGCTTTTACAAGAGGGCACACATTAACATTTTTCATAAATAAACACATTGTAATTAGAAGTTTTTCTTGTACCAAAAAAAGGAGTATTTCTTTTGATTCCTTAATCAATGGACATAAGGACATTTATTAACATTTTAAATTGGATTTGTCAATGAGAATTCGCATGCCAACCGTGGCCAGATCCTCACCATTTAAAGAGGAAATGGAATCTCAATTTCCATTCATATCCAACAAACACTTCGGAAAAAAAACTTATTAATGACTCATATTAAATTTTTACTGTCATTAATAAAAAGGAAAAGGAAATGTGAGAGTGGATCCCCGAACCCCCTATGAAAAAAGAACTATGTTGTCTGAATTTAGCGACCATGAATGAATTTGGATTGTTCCTCAGATATGACAAAACTGATTACTGATCTCAAACAATTAGCTAAAACTTTAGCTCAACTAAGGAAATTGAGCGAAAATTTGGTAATCTTACCGTTACAATGGAAATCCGTGATGAAGCGCATCAAATCATCTTTTAAAACTTCCCAAAAATTATTGATAAAGCCAAAATTAACACAATTGGACTTTTGAAGCTGTCACAATCTCAAATTGTTTGTTTCACCTCTTTTATGCTAAATGGTTTTATGAGATCATCAATTTGAGTAGTTAGTTAAATGTGTTTCATTATGAGTTCAAAAGTTTCAGAATGCACTAACATAGTTCACAAGTTCCCTCACATTAAAGTATATATTCTATTTGTTATCTAAGAAATTACTGCCAACTATATTGTACTGGTTTAGTGACTTTACGATGCAAAGTGGACTAATGATGATGGCCGGAGTTGATTGGATACGATGATGGAGGACGGTGTTGCTATTCCACATGGGTGGTGTAACTGCAAGGACTCTAATGCGCTGGAAAACTCTTCTGATGTCAACAAAGTTGTTGGCTGCAATGAGGTGAAAGAACACAAAGTATTTGACAGTTCCGGGGCAAGTTTTGTTGATTAAAGTGATGAAAATGCTTATATGATGTAAAAGAAAATCATATAAGCATATTTTTATTGCCAGCAACTCATTCCCCCCTGTCTGCATATTTTGTGGAGATTGAATATTAAGCGGTTAAATGAAAATGGCAGCAATATTGGCTTACCTTGCACTCAGTGAAGCTACTATAGGGATTGCTTTTGAATTATTAAACAGTTGACCGTCTTGAAAATTATATATGTTTGGCAGATTTTGAATCATGCTTTACCTCTGTTATATTTCTCACACTACTAAGAAATATTATTCAAAGCCTCGCAAATCGTGACGGATTTCTACATCCCTATCATAACAAATGGAAATTGGTATCTTCTCTCTATCTCCGAAGATGACATTGACACTCATAGTCTCTCTTTCTCTTTCAGCTTCTTCTTTCATCTCTTGACAATTTGTGTTTCTGAATGCAGCTAAGGAAAACGAAG
>Ga0099826_10002515_pt1 | contig 11881 bp, 5 predicted proteins | sample Mtrugardesep15_FD_76830 | JGI IMG/M metagenome (GOLD analysis project Ga0099826, IMG submission 76830) | Root nodule microbial communities of legume samples collected from California, USA - M. trunc garden sep15 | ecosystem: Host-associated > Plants > Roots > Nodule | place: USA: California...
TATACGTGTGCTATACATTAATATTCACCTTGAGGTAGATTTAGCACTGCTATAGGAGGTGCTCAATGTAAGAATCACCAAGCTAGCAATAAACAACTGCAAACCCAGTTGTTTGTACTTCTCTTGCAATCCAATGTCCTAAAACAGAAATTTCAAAAAGGGTATCAATTACGCAGCGACACAAAAAGGAAATAGAAAAAGTTGGACAATAAAGGCTTTATTGAACATTGAAAACCTTGAGTGTGAGAAAGAATAACGAAAACGACAAGAGAACTGAAAGTAGGCAATAGGAGCAAGATGATTCAGGAAACGCTGTTGTTAGAATGTACAAAAAATAAGCACTAGCAGTTGCCATTGAGGTTGTGCTTCCAAGCAATACTAATTGAGCATTGGATCTGTTAACCCCAAAAGGTAAATTCTTCTTTGTAGCTAACTGAAAACTAAGAGCAGCTACAAAACTATACGCAGCCATCCCAATCAAAGGAAGAGGTACACCTGCCAGATGCAAAACCACTATCATTCACACAATATTTCAAACACAATTTGTGCAGTACATAACAGCAAAAACAAAAGCATCAAATAAAACATAGGTGGTGTTCTTTGTGTCAAATTTTTATCATTCTCCGATCACAACTCAACATTGTGTATTCAGTAGAATAAGCATAGTTATTTAAAACGCGTGTTACAAATGACCACGTAGCACGAAACTTGCAATTGAAGGTGTGTGAGTATCCGTCATGTATTAGTGTTTGACACCAACACAATACATATCAGTGTCTGACATGGGCATGACACAAACAAATGTAACTATGTAGAATCATTTCTATTTTCACAAATTATTACCGGTGCATAGGCGTTGCGTCATAATCAAGGACAGTTTGAATTAACTTATTTGATATCATCGACTTATATAAGCAATTGTGATAGCTCATAAACGGCCATAATTCGCTTAGAGTGGCTAACCAAGTATTATTAATCCATACCACCCACCGAACGGTGCGACTAGGTTGCAGCTTAGCTTATTTTCAAATTCTCTAGGATAATTAATGAAAACAGCTTACAACTTATATGAAAACAATTTGACTTTCGTTAAATAAAATGAAAGTAACCAGTTATATGATAATTGGTTATCCTACAAGCACTTAATTAATAAATAACTACAAAGAAATAAAATGCATAGAAGTTAGTTACAAATAAGTTAGTTAGTTAGTTAAGGAAATAGACAATACCAAAAACGACGGCGTAATCACTATTGAGTATACTGGAGCAAGTGTCGCCGCCGACGGGGCAGAAGACATCGGAGCCGGTGAACTTAAGGTAAGAAAGATACGAGGTTTCGATGAATCCGATTCCGGCGATTCCTGAGATTAGCTTGTAGGTCCAATCAGATGTGTAGGTTTCTGATTCCGAAGATGAAGACGAGCATTTCAGAGGTGGAAACCTCTGAAGGTGCCAATTCTTGTACAAGAGGTTCGGTCTGAGTTGGTTCGGAGAACGGTTTAAACGAACCGGTGTGAAGAAACGAGAAGAAGAAGGTGATAGTGTTGTGATGGTGAAGGTAGCCATTGAGAATTGGAAAATTCTATGGCTACTTTCTTCATCATTCAGAATGCCGCTAACTGGTAAGTTAGTTTGATTGGACAATTTTTTTAATGGGCTTGGGCCGCTTTATTTAAAGCCCATTCTAACGGGCTGGGTCGGGTTGGGTGAAAATATTTTGGCCCATTATAAGTTGGATGGTGTTGCCACGTGTATGACAAAATTTCCACTCACATTGGAATGTGGAAACATTATCCAATCCAATAATGTTTGTGATGAGATTAGGACAACTTCCAGTTTCTGAGTCATTGATGGTGTAAAATTGTTACACTGTACCCGGACTTATTATTACGTGTCATCTAATCAACTGGATTACTAGTACTGTACTTTTATCCAAAATATGTTGTTGTAATAAAAAATGTAAAAATTAAATGATTGTTAAATACTCCATATAAAGAGGTACTATAATTGGTAAGAGATTAAAATCTTCTGTTTTGCAACAACAACTTCAAAGCATTTCATAGTATTTGTCTATAACAGTGACGATGAAAACAATGATAGCAACTTCGTTTGATGTCTCCGCCGCTTGCTTTCATTCACGTCCTCTAATTCTACGGCAGAACACGACCATAACAAGGTCACACTCTAATTAGACCATTCTTCTAGTTCTATATCTATATACTAATAATATTTATGTGTACTTATGTTTTTGTTTACTTTGTTATTATCTATGTGTTTTCAAATTCTTAGTGTTGTTATTATTGCGTACGTGCAGTTTTTCGTTTTTAAAATCTTCCAAATTTAACAAGGGACATAGAAGTGTTGTTGTTCAACCAAAGTATTCGAACTTGCGGTAAGTGTAAACAAAGGAAGTGTTGATCATAATTCAATAAAACATGACTTTTTTTTTTTTGAGTAAGTAACGTTGTTGATGTTTTTATTTCATATTGAAGCACGATGTGTGGTTTAAAGGGGAATTTGGAGGAAGTTGTTGGAGTTCCAACCTCGGTGCCAGTGCGTGTAGCTCACGAGCTTCTTCTAGCTGGCCATAAGTATTTGGATGTAAGGTAAAGTAACCGATTAATATAGTAATGTTTTGGAATTGTGATTTGGAAGAAGCCAAAACTCACGGCTTTCCATACCTGTTTATTGTGATTGTGCAGGACCACGGAAGAGTTTAATGCTGGACACGCTCCTGGTGCAATTAACATACCTTATATGTACAAAGTTGGATCAGGTTCTAATTCAATTCTCAAATACTATGTCAAAGATCAAATTTAAATAAACTTGGTTGTTACCAGTGAAGACTTGTATACTTCATTTTAAAACTAATAATGTAGTATGGCAATTGGTAAGTGTAACCCCTTTCATCCTAAATTGATCTATTGGATTAGTCCAAAGCCCGAGATATAATACTCTTAGCCATTAGATTAATCAAACGACTGAGGTTTGATAGAAAAGGTCGTAAGAGATCGAATCGGTAATCCATTAGCGTCCTTTTTTCTACTCTATCCATATAATTTTGATGTTAATATAAATATAAATTATGTGTTCATGTATTCAGGGATGACAAAGAACAGCAATTTTGTTAAAGAGGTCTCCTCACATTTTAGAAAAGAAGATGAAATTATTGTTGTAAGTGCATATCCTTTGCTGTGCCTTGAGATTTTGTGTGTTATTTTCAAGTACTTCAACTTAATTCATCTACTAATGTTATTGTTTTTGCAGGGTTGTCAGCTTGGGAAAAGGTCTATGATGGCTGCTACTGACTTGTTAGCTGCTGTAAGCATTTCTTCTTTCAATTGCTATATTTAAACTGCAATAGTTGATTGCTGTTGAAAATAAATTCCTAGTTTGTTTGACTGTCATCTTTCACATAATCTCATCTTTCATTCAGCTTTTGAATTCCCCCTTTCACTTCTTTGCTTGAGTTTGAACCTATTATTTTTGTTGAATGCTAGATGATACAAAATCTGATAGAGAAAACAAAAATAGTTTGTACTACTTTTTTTCTCAATAATTAGTCTTGGATTCTTGTCATTCCGATTTCCCAGTGATACTTTATTAACTTACATTCTTGAAAATTTTGAGCTCAAAGATTGTTTAGTGACAATTTTTTTGCATTGTATAGGGTTTCACTGGACTCACAGACATAGCTGGTGGTTATGCTGCTTGGACCCAAAATGGACTTCCTACAGAACAATGATTGGACCTGAAGCTGTATATAGAAATAATAAGAATTCTGTTTGGATCATGTAAAAAGGAAGGGGGTGGATGGAATGATTTTATATATTTAGATATCAACAATTAATGAAGGTTATTTATCAAATCAAGCTTTCTGAAGAAACCCTCTCTCTTGGCTTGATGTGTTGTTGATGATGTCATCCCATCTTTACATTTCAAAGTTCAAACCATACTATGCTATATTTAATAAAAAAAATGCTAGAGCTATAACTTAGTACAACTGTGTTTGATACCAAGAAGAAGAATCCATGGCATGTAAGTCTACAACACTATATAATGCTATGAAATTTTATGTAGTGCTCGACATATTTGAAAGAAATCCCATTCAATTTCTTTATAATTTCCATAACTGTAACAATAGGAAGGTGAAGAAATCGTTATATGCAAGTCAAATCACAGTATCATATCATTAAGTAATGGAGTATCATGTAGTTCTTGGCATATTCAAAAGCATTCTCACTTAACTTCTTTATATAAACACATAACAATCAAAGACTTAGTACAATAAAAGTTTATCTAAATCAGACAATTAAACAGCCATGAAAAGCTTTTCTCTGCAGAGTCATTCAAACCACTACAAAGTTACTATTAAGCACTGAAGTCCGTAGCATTATCATGATACTTTTATGATCTAATGTTTAGTATATGTAAAGCATGATGATATACTAGATTTCGATGTGTTTTTGTTGAGTACAAAGAATGGAAAACGTAGAATAATGGACAGCGTTGCAGCACTGAAGCTCATGGTTTTTCTTCTATATTTCCTTTCATTATCATCTGACTCTTACAATCTACCATTTCGTTACATGTAAATACATGATTAGCTTGATGTTAAACTGTTTTTGTTCAGTCTAAAGTTTGTTGAATAAGGCATAATGGACATGTGTTGAAAGTATGTCTGGTGCTGACTAAAATTTCCAAAAGTCATGTGTATTTAGTCCCACATCGTCCATATGAGACACAAGGTGTGGTTGAAGTCTATATAAAAACAAGGTCTGTTGTGTGTTTCAAACCATCTTTGCGCTTGGGGCAATGACGCAGCTAATGAGGTACTAACCGAGGCGCGTCTATTGCTGGTTGAAAACTATTTCCAAACCCCCTCTTAGGCTTGGGGCAACTCAAGCCTTCGAGAATTTCTGGAAGGACTCCCTTTGGGGTAAAGTCCTACATTCTTAGTTAAAATATTAGTTTTCATTGTTTTTCAAGGCTGCACCACAGCCTTTGAAGATATTATTGGTTTGAAAATATTAATTGGTTTGAAATTATTGTTTTAAGGCTGCACCATTAATTTTCTTTCAATTGTTGATAATATTATTGGTTTGAAATTATTTCATAAGTTTGTGTTTTTTTTTTCAATTGTTTTTTCTTTTGGGACTGTCTGCTTTTATTAAACCAATGGTGACACCGTGACAGTTAATCAAAAGCCTCAGTGGGTGTCTTCAACCCAAACAAAATCAAAAGAAGACATAATAGCAAATTAAATTTAGCTTGATTCGCAACATGGCAAATATGAAAGAAACAAAAATCTCACGTATTGAAATTTGACGAGTCTTTGCAATCTTCAGCTCTTGCTCCTAAATAAGAGCTCAGGTGTTTGGGCCCGTTGATTGCAGCAATGAGATTAAACGAGTCTGATTCTACTTTAAGCTTGAGGAAACAAGTCCTTCGCGAGCTCTATCCCTTTTAACACTGACATGCCATCTGCCACATCTGATACTGGTAATAGCGGCATACACGAGCAACCTGCAGCGACAACTACTCCCCCTGCGTTGCTGTTGTCAGCCCCTATTTACCATCCTTATGAGGCCCTGCTGCATCCACATTAATTTTGAAAAATTCACTTGTGGGTGGAGTCCATCTACTAATATTACACAACCAGCAACCATGTCCATCTACTTGTGACCTTTGTTTTGGATGTGTTTTTTATATAAAGATTATGACACAACTTTGCTGATATTAGACCTGTTGTTGAGTGCAACTTGGATAGTGTTATCTAAGTCCCACATCGGAAGTTTTATAATCCATGTTATGGAGCATGAGTTATAAAAGAGAATTGTGTGATACATTGAAACATACTTAACTGAATGGGGTCAATGGGTGATCAAGAAGGTTCATGGCTTAGGCAAGTGACCATTGTTGCATTTTGAAGGGGTGTTGGCCTAACGTCTACTTAAGTGGTGGAGCTTATATCATAATTTGTTGTTGTGGGGGCTTGTGTTTGCGCGGCCCCTGCCAATTAAGTTTCAAACTTTGTAAGATTATGATTTTGAACCGTTGGTTAATCATAAGATTTGAACTAATGTTATTTTGTATTGTAGTTCCTTAAAAGCAAATCACAAACTTATCTTTGCGTTTGGACAATGACGCAACTAGTGAATTAGTCGTCATGCACTTATGAACTATTACAGTTTAATTTGGAATACATTTTAAATTTTACAAGGAAAAAAGCCGGTCCAATATCATGGAAAAATCAAGGTTCAAATATTCTGCAAATTAACGGGAGTAACATAGGAGTTTCCAGACTATAAACCAAAGGCGGTAAAATGGGGGTCCAAATTCTACCAAGAAAAAAGAAGAAAAAGGCAGAAACAAATGGGGAGTCTCAAATGGTATGGATACCATTGATGATTGGGAAGTTTCTAAGGTCTTAATATAAAGACACACTCAAATGACAACACCCTTGAAAACCTGAACATCTCGAGATACTTGCCATGAAAAGTCAATTACACCACACACATTTACTACTATCAACGCACTTTGGCTCAACATCCATAATTTTTGCATTGCAGGTTGATTAAGTGAATTGTCTCCTCTAAAAAAGCACTCTATTACAAAAGTAACGTATCTTACTATCTTTGTAAAACATCAAGTTTTTTTAGTTTGTCAAATCCAATAGTATGTATGTGTAACGTCAACGGTTTCTTACCACTGGCTAATTGAGATTCATTACTTTAATCTCTAAAAAGACTTGCATTGAGTCCAACATTACTGAAATAATAAAATTTACCACTAAATTATAATCCATATTAAAAGAAATGCTAACACTCCAACTGACGCTCATTCTTTTTTGGATGAAACTTGTTGATATCAACACTTTGTGAGATTCATTTTTAATGAGATATACATGAGTTTCACCCAACAATAAACTGGGTGTTAGCAAGTGTATTCATACTCATCTCCTCAATGCATGAATTGTTACACATTAACAAATGTTTTCTTGCGTAAGGCGCAGCGATTGACTAACCCAATGTGAAAACCCTCACATGCTTGTTGACAATATTTTCGTTTTTCACAATCAATGCAAGTAGACCAATTATAGTCCATTGTGTTCATACATATTTTTATTTTTTATGAAAAGATAAAATGGTTGCAACATTTGAGTTTAAATTTTCTCCCTTTTTGTTTCTTTCTGAAATTGAATTACACGGTAACATGTGCAAAATCTATCAAGCCTCGTACATCTCGTGACATTGTCATATAATGTTTTTACCAGTAAACATCAAAGTGGTATTTCGATACAGGGGACTGCTTAGTAAAAGCTCCAATTCAAAAAGCGTGGTAAACAAAGCAAAGGTTTAAGATTACATGATGCCTTGAATTTTCAACCACCACTGCTCTTACATCCGTCCTACTCCTACTCGCTTCTGAATAACAATAGTTGAGAGGACAAAAGAAGAGAGACGCAGATTGTGCCAAAAAAATTAAGGCAAAAGCAGAGTAGAACGGGATTTTTCAAGAGCAGAAAGAACCAAACTCAATTGATCTTTGGTCAGACTGTACAGGACAAAAAGGCTATACTCTTGAACGATCCTTATATGGGTATCAATATCAGTGATGGCCGCGCCTAAGTGATGAGAGGAAACCGTGTGATGACTTATCTTTATGTCGATCTACATCATTAACCTGACAAACATGAAACAGAAAATTGTTAAATAGGTCCAACTTAGTGCTATTTTTCAAAACTTTAATACTTAACCACTTTTTTTTATGACGTTAGTAGTTTACCTCTTTTGCTATGTGTTGGAGAATTTCAATTATTTCAGAAAAAGCTGGTCTCTCCTTTGGATCTTGTTGCCAGCACCGCTGTAGTAGTTCAGAAATTCTTGGATGTGTATTTTTGGGAATTGTAGGCCGTAGACCCTAATAGCAATTTAAGCCAAAGTAGAGTTATTGTGCGTAAACAAGAAAAATGTTAACGATAAAATTATCCACAAAGAGGAAAGAAAACAAACCTTCTGCACCACACCAACTGCTGCTTGTAATGGGGTCAAGTAAGAGTAAGGCAGCTGGTTACAAAAAATAGAATATATAATGGATTAACATTTGAGACAAGAAACGAATAAAAAGATGAAGCAGAGCAAAGCTTGCTACTTGAGACGAAAATGCTCACCTCTCCGGTTAAAAGCTCCCAAAGTGCTATTCCAAAACTGAAAACATCTGCCTTCTGGTCATATGGTTTGTGTTCAATGACCTTCAAGTCAAATCAATGGAAAGAAATGTGAAGCAATATCAAACAGCTAAAGAAAGAAGAAATAAAAAAAAACAGAAAAGGAATCCAAATATCATTATCATGTAAGCACTTTGAAATCCAAACTCTAAACCTTAAAGTTATGCTTGATGAATGAGTTGAACTAAAAAATAAGTTTCAATGCATCATTTTTTTTCTGATAACGCGACAATGCATTACATGCTTGGTAAGGAAATTGCCAAGAATAGAAATAAAGTGGACTGTTTCATCGTTTTTAACCTCAATTATGAAAAAAAGAAATAGATAAAACTGTTATTGAAGTGTAAGTCAAATGGCTAAAAAATGTGAATTAAATATCTATGTAAAAAAACATTAACATAAATCACAACGAGTGTATTTAAATTCTGCTTCACCGTGGACAAAAATTTTAATGGTAAACCAAGAACCTAATTTAAGAGATTAGGATAAAATCGTTTCAATATTTCGTGAACTCCAGTTTGAATACCCGTTTTACTTGCATTTTACTTGGCTTGTTCCCCACACAAGGTCTTCCCCCTGATACATTTAAAAAAAAAAACACACACACACACACACACACTCTATTTCCACTGCCGAAAAATATCATCCAAACTATCACCCAAAAAATGTGAATTAAATATCTATATAAAAAAACATTAACATAAATCACAACGAGTGTATTTAAATTCTGCTTCAACGTGGACAATATTTGTAATGGTAAACCAAGAACCTAATTTAAGAGATTAGGATAAAAACGTTTCAATATTTCGTGAACTCCGGTTTGAATACCCGTTTTACTTGCATTTTACTTGGCTTGTTCCCCACACAAGGTATTCACCCTGATACATTTAAAAACACACACACACACACACACTCTATTTCCACTGCCGAAAAATATCATCCAAACTATCACCCAATCGCTTTGCACAATGATATCACCCAAAATATCAAGCAGAAGAGTAAAATCAAGTTCAAGAAAAATCATACCTCAGGAGCCATCCAGCGGTATGTTCCAGTTTCAGCTGTCATTACTCCAGACTGAGTTTGCACTCTGGCGACCCCAAAATCAGCAACCTTGACCAACTGTTGAAGGATATGCTCTTTGAGTACATATTAAATAAAATGTTGAGATGCTTTGGGTCTTATTATGCAACTACTCATCTTAAACTTAATTATACAAACTATAAAACTGTAGTTACTCTAATTCAAAATGAGTTGCAGTTTTGATTTATCAATGAATTAGAGCCACATTTCTAGTAGTAAATTATCACACACTCGATTAACAAATTCTATAATCAACTATGAATTGAAAATGGGAAAGTAAAAAATGCAATGGCCACACAATAGAGATAGGCAATACATTAGTGATATAGGACTGCAACTGAGGAAATAAGATTAATATTGTTACAGATTTATTTGTAACCAAATATCACCAAAAGAAGCAAAAACATAGACCAATAACATTGAAAATGCAACTGGAAGTATCAGTGTGTGCATTCCTGGAGTCTACTTACTTCATTTTCGTCCATCAGAAGATTGGCAGTCTTGAGGTCCCTGTGAATAATATTATTTTGGTGCAGATAGTTCATTCCCTTGGAAACATCAATGGCTACTTTTAGTAAAGATGGAAGCTTAAACACCCCCTTTTGTCTGTGCAGAAAGTCATATAAGCTTCCTCTCGACATAAACTCTGATGAAACATGATCACATAAACATCACAATTGAATTAGTAGGCTATTGAACAAGGAACCAAACCATCATAGCAATTAAAGTACTCGATGCAACACAAATAGGAAGTTGGAGATTCTTAGTCCTAACTCAACCCCAAAAGCCAGCTCAATGGGTGGATTGCCCAAGCCTTATAAAGAATACTTTGGCCATATCTCTAGCCGACATGAGTTTCATCAAACCCCCTCACACTAAGGCTTAATTACACAAATCTTAACACACATTGCTTATAGAAAAAACATAAACTCATGCTCAGGACTGTCCAGATCCAAAAGCTAACTCAAGGGGTGAGGATTGTCCAAGCAATGTAAAGACTACTTTGCCAATTATCTATAAACGATATTGGATAGCATCAGAGATATAAAACAAATTCAAAAAGGGAGGCTGTGCACAAGGCTTCCAACATTCTAGGGTGTGGGAGGGTCAAATGTATACATCATCCTCCATAGGAAGAGGTTTTGCACAACAAGAATCCATTGCGACGCAGTCACAGTGCATTAACCTTGTCCTTGCATCAAGGCTCACAGCTCACCCTTTGAACTAAAAGTATGAAACTTAAAAATAAATCTTAAGTTCTAAGAACCCTCTCCTACTTACCAGTAACAATACAAAGATTTGGTGGCCGAGTACAAGCACCAATGAACTGAACAACATTCTTGTGTCGAATCTTCCTGCAGCCAAAGATAAATTATAATTTGTAAAGGAAGAATTGTTACATAGATCTACAAGCATACCAAATTACTAAAACTAACTACGATAAAAAGGACTAATACACAAACTAGTGAAATATTCAAGATAGAAACATTATCAAATATTTTCAAAAAAACATTCAGAAGCATTTGATGGAGGATACCACAAAATTTGAGATATTACTTTCGATAAACACATCTCCTTTCCTGAATGGTTGTAGCAGACAAATTAGATACTTTTCTCTAAGAATAAAGTTTATGCCCCTTCCAAGATTGAATTTAAGCCAAATTCATGAATCCTTTACCCCGGGCATTTTAATAATCTAGATTCTACAATGCCAATTTCAGGGAATCAATCTGCTATACAATTTAGAATATATATACCTGAATCTGAAATGCATGGATTTTTTAAAAACTTAAGAATTAGGATTACAACCAAAGTATGCTTCATTTTGCATAATAATGAGCAGTTAGAATTATATATTTCTGAATCTGAAATGCATGGATTTTTTTTTAAAACTTAAAGAATTAGGATTACAATCAAAGTATGCTTCATTTTGCATAATAATGAGCAGTTAGAATAGCTTTGCAGAGGTGTATGGGAGCACGAGAGCCTGAGAAAATCTCTTTGGTAATCAGAGCACAAAGATTTGTGCCAGGCTGTCCATGCACGTTGGTTTTCCAACAGATAGTTCAGAAAGAAGGAACAAGATGAAAAAACAATCCAAAGGTATAAAGTCCAGGAGGTTTGATTTTTGTCTGCAACTAGGAAAAAATGTCTAAAACTCTCCAACAGATAATGAATCTCCAATAAAATTTATATCAATATGATGTATCTACCATGAGTCCACCTTTTTAATTTCACATTATAATAAACTATAGGGTCTGCAAGCTATATTATCATTTGATTCACTACAAAATCAGCAATTTAAAACAAGAAAAAGGAAGATAACACACTTTAATTGCTAAAAGTTGCCTTTTCTATCCTCAGATAACAAAGGCCAAATGCAAGAAGGAAAGGTGGAAAGCATACAAGAAAAAAAAAATCTTAGTAATAGGAACAGAAGCTCCGCCAATTATATTCCACTATCCAGACAAACCTCATGATATAAACTTCCTGTGCAAACTCTTTCAGCATATCTGTACTTATGCGTTCAGGCTTAAGAACTTTGATAGCCACATCTTGACTGCAATA
>Ga0099826_10002516_pt1 | contig 11880 bp, 6 predicted proteins | sample Mtrugardesep15_FD_76830 | JGI IMG/M metagenome (GOLD analysis project Ga0099826, IMG submission 76830) | Root nodule microbial communities of legume samples collected from California, USA - M. trunc garden sep15 | ecosystem: Host-associated > Plants > Roots > Nodule | place: USA: California...
CAGTAAAACTCCACCATCATTTAAACTAGCTAACTAAAACCAAACTCAAAAATAAGCCCCGTTATTTCCATATGGAACCACCAAACCGGACCTTCAAACTATCAACCTCAGTTCATCTGAGTATTTCACCCAGCTTAAACACAACTCCGAACTTTGATTACAGTGAGAGAAGCCCAAAAGTAATTGCTATTATTACATCACATCTTATACAACAGAAATGTAGCAGATAAGGATCTATACTTTTCCAGCCAAAGCATAGTCACAGGCTATCTATATATATAAATTCACACCACCGTTTGCCACATACTGAACTAATCTTTGCACGGTATATACAACTTATTAGGTTTCACCTTTTATAGCCAGATATAACAAATCGCATCCTAAGAAAAATCCAACATGGTCATATCCATGTTGATATATTTTCAGCTTTCTTCATAATACAAAGACCATCGGAATTCAGAGTGGCAAATTAGTTTTTCGTTTCCAAACTTAGGGCCCGTTTGTTTGGGATTTTTTGAAAAAATAAATCTATTTTTTAACCAAATTTTTTTTATTTTATTTTTGTAGTGTTTGTTTCAGATTTTTAAAAAACCATTTTGTTAAAAAAAACAAAAGTCATTTTTAGCCTCAAAATGAAAAGCCATTCCTAGTAGCTTTACCGAAATCTAATTTTTTTCTAAAAACAACGAACTCAAGTGTAAGAGCTTCAAATCTTAAAAAATGATTTTTATGATAGTAAACAAACGGAAATAGCTTCAGGTTTTTTAAAAAATCTCTAAAATAATCTCTAGATTCTTTTAACCCAAAATTCCATTTATTCTAAACCTGAAACAAACGTGCCCTTAAACCATCAATCTAACAAAAAACCACTTTCCAACACTTACCACAAGCCATAGTTCATAGTATACCAACATCAAATAATTCAAAGTCGAATCCCTAAAGTTCTTAAGACTCTTGATAAGAGTTTATAAAGAGGAGGCACTCCTCACCTTATGAACTGGTTTTGTAAGGATGAGTTAGGCCCCAAATTTCAACAGTTCTTTATACAAAGACCATCAAAATTGCAAATTTATTTTCGTTTCCAAACATACACCATCAATCTAACAAGACAATTTTCTAGCACCTACCACAAGCCATATTTCACACCAAAACCAAACAATGCAACAAAAGAAAACACTAGTACCGCCACCACCGAGAACAAAAGGTAAGAAAAGAACCCAAAAACTGAGACTGTTATTGGTCATGCAAAGACCATCAGAATTAATATTTCTAATTTTCAGTTTCTGTCTTCCGACCATCAAAATTGAAAGAAAAAAAAATCATTTCCAAACTTAAACCATGAATCTAACAAAAACAACTTTCCAGAACCTACCAAAAGCCATATTTCACACCAAAATCAAACAATGCAACATAAGAAAACCCTAATAATCTCAAAATTCCCCAAAACACCACCACCACTAAGAACAAAAAAACTAAAAAAAAAATCATAAATTCGAACTCAATAAAATTCAAAGCAGTTCATTCATACCCTCTTCTTCCTCCTCGTCGTCATCATCATCAACAACACGACGACCATCATCTTCCTCCAATTCTTCACCATCAATCGGCTCTCTCTCATCCATACCGTATTCAACCTCATCTGCACCCATTCAACATCCCAAATTAAAAAAAATTAGGGTTTGTACGAAAACCTAGAATCGCATCGAAGAAGCAAATTGGAGGAATTTCTAGGGTTTACCTTCGTCATCGGAGATTACACCTTTCGCCATATCGATAGATAAATCGAACGCCCGTGATGCAGATATCGTAATTGATCGAATAAGTTATAATAAGCAAGTGAAGAAGAACAATGTATCGCAAGAAGGTGTTGTGGTGAATATATAAATTCTTCTACTGATTTTTTTATTTCTAATTGTTTCCTCTCTAAATATTACTATTAGATTTTTAATGTTATCTTTTTCAACAAGTTCACCTCTCTAATATCTTTCATGACATGTCGTTAATAAACACTTTACAATACCGTTGATTTAATAATTCAATTAACTAGTACATAATTTTTACTAATTTAGCTGTAACTTTTAAATATTATTTAAATTAAGGGTTAATACAATTCTTTCACTTTTCGTCCCTCATTTCACCACATAAACAAAATCTACATGTATGACACGTGAAATGAGAGACCAAAAGTGAAGGAATCAGAAATTACAGTAACTAAAAGTGAGAGGAATCTAAAATTACAGAGACGTAAATTATGCAGATTCTACTAACGTGGTTAAATGAGGGATCAAAATAAGAGGAATCTGAAATTACAAAAACATAATCTAAATTTTTTATTTTACAAAGACTAAAATCGGAATTCGCTAATATTACAAAGACCAAAAACAATATTAACCCTTAAATTAATCATTGACGTAAGTTAATTATTGTGTCTTGAACAAAGTTTAATTAAGAAGAACATTGTAGTATACATATGCCGAAGTTCAAAGTATGAATTGCTAATTTATTCATCTTGAGGATTAATTTTTAGTCACAACTTAATGTTTATTCTTTTGTTAAAATGTGTCAAAATTAGTAAAAAAGATAATTTATTTTTATTTTTTTTGCTAGGATGAGGACAAGGAGTTGGATATCAATGGTTCCTCCTTGAAGTTTCATGTTTATGTTGATCTAATCCAACATATAAAAGAGTTAAAAGGTCAAAGAAATATTATGATTTACCATTCTCCTACGTGAGAGGAATCAATGTGTTGACTTCATGGATAAGCATGAGACTTTGTCGGACATTGCTATTTTGTATCATGCATCTCCTCCAAAAGAATTCTTGAACCTCATTTAGAATGATGTTATTGGAACTTATTTTTTGAAATTGCAGGCTTTATCTTTTTTTTCTTGTTTATCGCTTTTCTCTTTAGCCCTTGTAACCCACAAAAATTGAGTTCAACTGCAATCAATGCAGTTTTATCATTATTTTTAGTGTTAAGTTAGTAGTTTATGACTCATTAAACTAGTTTTATTTGGTTGAAAATTTGTTCTTCAACGTGGCCTAAGATTGATACTCTATTTCACCAGAAGAAAAAAAATAAGGTTACTAATTATGTTTGAAAATATAATAAAATTATTTTTTTAGTCCTATTAATTATATCACGTTGTATTTTTAGTCTTTGTAAAACATATCGTTTGCTTTTAATTTTTGCAAATCTAGGAAAAAAAACAATTCTCAACTTTTTGTTTCAAATACAAGTCATCTTAAATACTCTCTCGAGATTGGAATATTAGAAAACATTTATTTTTAAGTTGATGTATCAGATTTATATTATAAACCAACAAATGGGGAAAGATACACAAGTTAGCGACCAAATTGAACCGTGAGTGAGTTAAAAGATCAAATTAACTAGTTTTAAAGTTAAATGACCAAGTTAAACTTTTAAAACAAGTCAAGGGCTCAAACGTGTATTTCAACCAATTTAAAAAAAAAATTGAAAATATTCATGTAAATTTTGATGGATAGACGGTTGTAGTTATTACTTTTAGCATAAGTTAGACGTTATTAATAACAAATTCTAATTTCTTAGGTAACTTAAGAAAGAAAAGAAATGGGATCATGAATCATGAAGATAATGATCATTCAATGAATATTCGTATACTAAAAAACATATGGTGTATAGTTTCATAGAACATTCATATGCCAAACATTCATCCAATCCAATATATAAAATAACAAACATTCAAAAGGATGAGTAACACATGAGAAACAAAGGTATAACAAAAAATATATCAACTGAAACCCAAAACAAGTAAATAACATATTTCATTTTTAAATAGATAAGAAATTCATGAAAATTGCAATAACAACTAAAGAGAAAAATAAAAACTACGAAGAAGCAAATATGACTTGAGCTTCCAAGAACACCTATTTGATCATGTTCATGATGCTTTTAAAAGGTTTAATTCTCGTCCAAGACGTCATGTAACAATTCCTCTTCAAATGGTCTTAAAAATTGTAATTTACAAAATATCATAACATAAAATTTGGACTGTGTCATTGACAATCTCCATTGATCTAGTGTTGCAGCCCAACACCGAGGCATCAACAATAGTAACTTAGTGGTGGTTTGCACCACCAAGCAATGACCTTCAGATGACAATTGTCGTGGTGTATAGGTCACCCAAACAGTGGCATAACATTATCTAGCGGTGAAGAGATGTGTCATTCAATGATGGTAAAGTCAGGATGGATCCAGAAATTTGGGTAAAAGTCGTATCTAACAATTCCAACACTTTTCATATAAAGTTACTTATTTGGGTTTCTCAATCAACATTTTTAGCATATTCATTAATATTATTCTTAGTTTTATAGCTTGTTGTAGGGTTATGAATACAATAATATCGTATAAATGAGGTCACATTTCATAAATATCTAAGTATTAGTTAAAAAAACACAATAAGCAAGTGGGGTCAGTTGACTTCGCTGCCCACACATTGAATCGTTAAAGTGATAAAGGTCGTTAGATCAACATCATCGCTAACAAAATAAAAATAAATAATTACTATTTGTTATTTAAAAAACATAAAACACCTTTTTTTAAATGGCAACTTTTAAATATATAAGAAAAATAGCAATGAAAAATCATGTAATTCGACAAAGTAAGACACCTCATAAAGAATTCAGAAGATATAGAATTAAGATTCAAGAGGTCTCCGAAGACATTACAAGTTGGGAAAATTCTACCTCAAGTCTTAAAACAAGTTTGAAGGAAGAAAATACTAAAAAAGACAAAGAAAAGTGAGAAAAGAAAACACTTAAAACAAGTGACACACGTCCTTGTATGCTACCACACGCCTCCGGCGTGCGAATCAGTATTAGAAAGCACTATCACGCTGATGCGAGCACTCCCACTTAGACCAAATCAGTTGAGATTGTTTGCAATCTCCATTGTTTATATATTTGGGAGCCAACAATTGTATTTAACAATGTTGATTTTAACTAAATCTTGATTTGTATTTAATATATTTGAGTCATGGATATGATCAAGACCATTTTTCTATTTTTAGTGCACATACTTGGTCAAATCAAGACCATTATTTTTGAAAAGTTAAAACTCTAAACGTAAAAATGAAAACCAAATTATTGTTCTTTTTATTTTATGATAAGAGAACATTTATTTAAAATTATGGTTGCATGCAATTTGGGGAGAGGTGGCATACAACAATAACAACAATAATAAAGAGTCAAATTTGACCGTGATGAAAAAGAAAAAGAAAGAAAACTACCTCAACAATTGAAAAAAGAAAGAAAAGAAGAGGTCAAAAGAAAACAAAAAGCAAAGAAATTAAAAAGTTGTCAAGAGTAGTAAATCAAAAGAGTCGTTGATGGGTTGTTTGTGAAAATAAACGAGTTTACATAATAAATGAATTCTCTCACGCATAGTCATTTTGAATTAAAAAATAAATAAATATTTGTAGCCTAGTCTCATTACAACTTCAGATAAAGACACTAATGATCCATGATTGATGACATGTTTTGTACTTTTGCTAAGATTTATATTAAAATTTACTTGTTGTGAATAAATTGTTTGGATTAAGAGAAACACTTACCCTTGGGTTGAAATACTTGTGAGATGTTGTGACTCCGATCGATTAACCATTACATTGAATGGTTTGAAATTCTACTTGAATTTAAGAACTATTTCACATTTATGGTATGATTCATGGATAACTATAAACTATGATCATGAGTTCGCAAAACATTGAGTCATGCACAAATGAAATATTTGAAGATGTTGGTTGATTGCAAACCCTGGAATATGTTTGCATCATTGTTTGAACTTGTTTATGCATAACGTGATTTATCAGACAAGATTGAAGGCTATTGAAGCAGAGGCATGCTATATCTTGATAATTTGATCCAGGTTGGTGGGACTCCTTAGTGCAGGCTCAAGTCTATCAAGGAGGATCCAATGACAATGCAACATGCACAAATGTCTCTAAGGACGATGGTGGTTGTTGGTTGGGTGGTTTTACACATAACTTATGATCTTCTATGTTCTCATGGATGATTATGAGATTTAGTTTCTTCCCTCTAGGTTGCTTTGAAAATTAGAGTCTAAAGTTTACTTGTTAGGTGTGATTCATATATGACAATACATCTCATCACCACTAGATGCACCATTTTTCACCAATACTGGAACAAGCTTAAGTGGCAGATCAGTTAGCTTGCTTTGCTCACTCTCAACGTTAAGAAGTTCAAAAAGTTACTACTCTCTCTATCTCTCTCCAAGTTATTATACATTCTTAACGTAAGATGTAATAAATATCAGGGATAAATTACTCCAAAGTCACTGCTCCCTCGTCATCTTTCTTTCTTTCTCTAACCATAGATTAGTTTTGAGTGTCTAAAAACTATTTTCATTCTCTAAATCAAAACCTGGGAAACGACACACCTAAATCTAAGTTCATAAACCCAAAACCTTTCTTTACATATTTACAATGGTAGACACATCTCAATTAGCCCAAATTACCCCAAAAGAAAGAATTGTCCTTGCCTATTTTTCAGATAAAGGAAACAACTTCAAACTCTCCAACCTTCTTCATCTTCACAAGTTCGTTAATTTCATTCTAAATTAGCCAAATAAAATCATTTTGGTTCACTGGCAGAGATGTGTAATGACAATCAACTACATTATGTGGATGTGGATGCGAAAAGAACTGATGTGCCGGTGATTTGAATTTTGCGACACATATAAAAAACTCAACTTCAATTTCTTCATTTTCTGAAGTTCAAGATGAAGATTAAGAAAGAAGAATGATTAATATTTTTTAGATATTGATTTGAGCCACAAAAATTTCAAGTTTGATTTAAATTTTATGGATTTGAAGACTAGACGATTATGAACATATGGACAAGAAAACAAAAATAGTTTTTTAAATATAAAATTATTACCAATTATGAATAAGAAACAACTCATTAATTTTTTAATAAAAATGAAAATATTTTAAGAGATAAATGATTTGAACCGATCCCTATAACAATTTTGCCTAAATACTAAGTTTTTTTTTTGAAGGAGCCTAAATACTAAGCTATGTTGTAAAATCTTTAGTTAGTTATATTTTCTAATGCTAAGTTATGTCGTAAAATTTTTAGTTAGCTATTTTTTTCTAGGCCTCTACCCCCTTTTGCATTAAAAAAATCTCAATTTTCCTTATTACTATCACTTTACCCCGCAAAGCAAAGATAAAGAAAGAAGAAAACGTGGTGCCTATCAACTTAGCAAAAGAGTCAAACCCATCAAACCTTACCTCACCACCCCACAAATACTTTCTTCCACATGACACCATACAATACAACACATAGTCCTTTTTTTTCAATTTAATTTCCACACCTTAGTGCTATGCTAGTGGACACTTTCACAATTAATAACCCTTTAAAAAATACACATTTTCTTCTTCTTTACCATCCCATTTCAAAAATATAAAAATAAAAAATAAATAAAAGTACTATCTCTCCAAAAAGAAAATGACACTTGTTATTAATCTTGTTGAGCACAACTTACTTCACATTCACTACTATCTCTTCATTTCCTCTTTCAAACCCTAAAACATTCTTCAAATTTTTCTTAAAAGATTCTCAAAATAAAATTTAAAAAAAAGAACAAAAATTTATCTCTATTTTTTTAGCAACACTTTTTGAGAGTGTTGTTAAATGGGTACCCCAAACACTTCCTTAGATAATGGAAACTGAAGAATTTCTTCATTCAGCATTGTTGTTGTTGTTCAACCAATGGGAAAAGCCGAAGAAGAACAACACCTGCCACGTGGCGTAACATCATCGGATCCATCACAAAACACGGAAACACAGTGTCGGTGCAGTTCTTCTCAGATTCGGAAACTCCTTGGTTTCAGATGCATTCTCGTTTTCCTCTTCTCTCTTGCTTTGTTCCTCTCTGCTTTGTTTTGGTTACCCCCTTTTGTAGATCACAACAATCTCAATGATAATACCAAATATAAAGGTGATTTTTTTTTGTTGGATTTTTCGGTGGCTGCATTGTTTTGTGGATATAGATCTGTTTCTGTTTTGGGTTTTACTATAATTAATTAAAGTTTAGATTTTTATGTTGATTGTGTTAATTGTGTGTGGTTGTGATTTGTGGGCATCTGAAAAATTATTGAAAAAAGTAATAAATTTTGTGGTTTTTGTAATTTTTTTGGTTAATTTAAATTTTGTGATGCGTTTAATAAGGGATAATGTTTTAGATATTTTTGCTTCTGAAGTTATATCTAATAATTGGGTATTCAAAGTTTTAATGATTGGTTTAGTTTTTTTTTAACTTTGGTAGTTTTGTTTATTAGCTAATTAAAGAGGTAAACTTGTTTTTCGGATCAAGTTTTTATATTTATTTTTCTATTTTGGTTATTAATTTCTTTATACCTATTTTTAGTAAGGTTTTGATGATTTTGATTTTGCACTTTTGAAAATTGTTTTGGGGCTGCATTACATAATAGATGGAGGCTCTTATATTTTTTATTTTTGTTTTACATTTAATTTATTTTGACAATGTTATTCAAAATCAGTGCCTATTTTTAAGATTGTTTATACTAAGACGTTTAAAATCAATCTTGGTTATAAATTATATACTTGAGATAGATTCTATCTTAATAGTGCCAATGAATAGAATTAGTTTTCCTAGAAATATTGTTTATGACTTCTGCACATGAATCATCATCAGGTGACTAGTTTGTGGTCTATCCTAGAAATATTGTCATTTGTGTTGTGTCTCATAGCATTAGGTTTTCTCTAGAAAAACGGATTGGATATCGTTTATCATATACTTAGAATCGCTGAGAAGATAAGTCTGATAGAGACTTGGGCATTATGGGGTGCTTGAGTCCAACACTGAGTCGTATGAAATGCTTGGTGGAGTATTTAAGTGGCTTCCCCAATTGCTTAAATACTTAATATCAATTGGTATCAAAGTTGGTTGTCAGTGGCTCGGAGAGGGCTAACAATGGAGGGGCTGACCAGAGAAGATCAAGTAAAGCGTCATAGAGTGCAGCGGCCAAGACGTTAGGTTTCTGTGGCGGTGCTATGATAAAAGCTCGGCTATTAAAGTGACTGGTTTTTTTTTCCCCTTGATAACTTGCTTTTAAGGGAGGCTTCCCCAAGTGCTTGAATACTTATCAGAGTCATGCACAACGGTTGTGTCGTTGTGATACCATATGATCCGCCGCTAGCTCTCATTGTTATTCCATTCATTACATACTTCTACCTCATCATATGTCTGTTGCACTCAGCATATTTTCTAACCATAGGAGATTCAAAATGTCCAGCATTGCCATACAGTTTTCTTACAAATTTAGGGATTACCAAACATGTTCTAACTTGTAAGTGAATGCTTGAAGAATAACAAAAGCTTAAGCGAGGAAATGAAATAGCAATGTAAGTGGTGTAATATCGGATCACGGAAAGGAGTTGTGGAGGTTGGGATAATCAACAAGTGGCAAATAGAAATTTGGTTATTCAGTTTCAACTTCAATATTGGATGAAACTGTAGTTCCTTAATAATACACATCTTGCATTATACCTGTGCAGACCATTATACTTCAAATCTCATTGTTCAATATCTATTCCTTTGTCTATAAAAAGTTTACTCAATTTTCCTCATGCTTGTATGCTCCTATATGTCTCATTTTATGAATAAATTTTGATCCATTGTAGTGTTAAAGTTCTATCACTTAGTTGTAAATTGCCAGTATGCCACACCACTAAAAGAGTTTGACTATACCAACAAATACGGACAAAATCAAACTCTTTTAATAATGACAATTTATAAAGTCTATTTGCTTAATGATAATTTTAATAATTTTGCAGGTCATGATATTGTTGCAAGCTTTATTGTTAATAAGTCGGTCCCTTTGCTAGAAGATAACAAATTGCAGCTCGAGGCTGACATTTTTGATGAGATAGAAGCTCCTGCAGCTACTCAAGTACACCTCTCTCTTAATAGTTTCCTTTAATGTCCTATCTCAATTTTCACATATTGATGTCATTCTCCTTTTTTCTTTAAAAAAATACAGGTGAAGATCTTGTATTTAGACCCCTTACCCGGGCCAAATAAGACAAAAGTGATATTTGCGGTCGATCCTGATGGTGGACACCCGGAAATGTCTTTGCCTGCCATTAGTTTAATAAGATCATTATTTACGTCCTTGGTAATACGTCAACCAGTTCTCCAGCTCACTTCATCCTTGTTCGGAGATCCCCACTTTTTTGAAGTGTTGAAATTTAAAGGAGGAATTACAATAATTCCACAACAGAATGCATTTCCTCTGCAGACAGTGCAAACAAGATTCAACTTTTCTTTGAATTTTCCCATTTATCAAATACAATCAAATTTTGATGAGCTGACAAGTCAGCTAAAGTCTGGATTACGTCTGACATCCTATGAGGTTTGTCAAATCTCTTCTTTCTTTTCTTACTGTTTCTATGGTATGGTCTTGATTGTAATCATTTCTCCCTTGTATTTTGTTTCATTTATATACATTTGAGTTCATCGTCCAATTCTGATTCTATGTTACTACCTCCATTTCACAATAATCGACCTATTTAACCATTTCACACATATTAAAAAAAGTGTATAAATAAAAGAGATATAATAGTACTTTTGCTGAATTAATCATGTCAAGTATTGATGTATTTATCATTACCCTTGTGTAATATACCACATATTGTTATTGGTACTTCTAGAGGATTTCTGATAACATGTTAATCATAGGCTACGCTTTGCTGGTTTTCATTGGGTTTATTGGTTGGTTGCAGAACTTGCATGTCATCTTATCAAATTCCGAAGGTTCAACAGTAGATGCTCCTACTACTATTCAATCCTCTGTTCTACTCGCGGTTGGTATTCCTTCATCAAAACATAGGATAAAGCAATTGGCACAAACCATCATGGGACCTCATAATCTTGGCTTGAACAACACTGAATTTGGTAGGGTTAAGCATGTCAGACTTTCATCCATCTTGCAGCACTCTCTTAATGGCAGTGATAATGGCCCAGCGAGGTCACCTTCTCCTGCTCCTGTGCCTCATTCTCCACACCACCATCACCATCATCACCACCACCACCATCATCATCACCATCACCATCACAATTCTCATCTAACTCCTGCAACTTCTCCTATACCTGCACCTGCGCCTAAACCTGGGGAGGGTGCAACTCCGCCTGAAGTTGGCCCTCCTGCTGCTACAAAAAGGGCACCTACACCACGTAAAAGTTCTCAAGCTCATCCTCCTGATTGTCCATTTGAGCATAGACAAAGGTCTAGGCGTAGTGGTGGGAGACATACTTATCTAACACCTGCTGTTGCCCCTAGCATTGAACATCATTCTCATGTCCCTATTTCATCACCAAAACAACAGGTTGAACCCCCTACACATGCATCTCATTCAGTACCTGCTTTGAGTCCTTTGCCAAATGTAGCTTTTGCCCATGCTGAGCCCCCACCTAAGAGGGAACCGGCTGCAGAACAACCTAGCACACAGTTTCATGGGCTATCATTATCTCCATGTGAGTATGCTTAATGACATAACTAGAATTTTTGGTTCAATGCATGTGTTATTACTTGTTAGTGTTAAATTAGAGACAACTTATTGTTCATTTTTTTTGCACATGCATATTTTCAAGTTTAAGCCATTCATTATCTATTGTGATATTAAAATTGGCTGTGGCCAGTGGTTACTCAGTCTATGAAGGAAATTATTAACAGTTATCCTAACAAAGATCGGCTTAATGTGAAGTTGAAAATTAGGAACCTTGCATTCTTTATAAACCCAAAACAACCCCCGTAAAAATTCTCTCATCTGTACAAACATGCAAGTTGGCC
>Ga0099826_10002517_pt1 | contig 11880 bp, 5 predicted proteins | sample Mtrugardesep15_FD_76830 | JGI IMG/M metagenome (GOLD analysis project Ga0099826, IMG submission 76830) | Root nodule microbial communities of legume samples collected from California, USA - M. trunc garden sep15 | ecosystem: Host-associated > Plants > Roots > Nodule | place: USA: California...
TATATATAGAAAAAAATAATTAATGTGTGTTGTAATTTGAAAAGGGGGTTATATTTAGGGACAAAAAAATAAACAAAAGGGGGGTTATATTAAGGGACGGAGGGAGTATCATATAAGATGTCATTAGATTCGTCTCGATGAGTATTTTCAAAATATCAAATTTTTATAATTTTTCTAATATATTACTCAAAATATTTAAGCTCAAAATTATGCATTGACATACGTAATAAGGTCAACTGTGTCAAGTATTATAGGACGGAGGGAGTAGTAATTTCACTCTCTTTGTGAGTTTCTCTATCTCACCCTCTTTTCTATTTCTTTCTTATGTGATAATTTGTCTAGTTAAAAAATTTAGAGTCTTGTTAAGGAGTGACACGGGGCACTCTTTAACTCTTTAAGCTTTCTAAATTAAGTAATATTTTTTTTAAATTATCAAAGTGTTCAATTTTCAATGCATTTTATTACACAAACTTTTATAAAAAGTTACATTTTAAAGTCCTTAACCAGTGTATGGGGCACTAGTTAACATTTTCTAAAATTTTATTAGGAAAATTCAATGAAATAACTGTTAAGTAAAAGGTTAAATAATCTTCTATGTCGGTTATTCAAAAGTACATTTGACAATGATTTTAAAAAAGACATGGTTTATCTTCATACTCTTCTCTAAATTAACAGTGTTTAAAATATTATTTTTATATTAAGCAAATTAGCATTGCTTAAAATATTATCTTCATATTGAGTTGTTGAAAGAGTCTTTTGTATAATGAGAAACCACAAGTTTATTGTATGTGTAAACTCATAATCTTTAATAAAAGAGCATTCTCCACTTTCTTTGTTTTGAGCAATTTTGATGTTGGTCTTTGTTAAAAAAATGTTTAGATTTTATCCATGTAATATTAGACTCTTCCCCTTGTTGTCCTTCGTTTAAACATGCCATCAGAATTTACACAAGTGGCACGCCGACGTGTAATTCCTTTATTTTTTTCAATTTTTCTTTATCTAGTCATCTAACATGTGGCTTGTTCATGAATTAAAAACTAAAAAATTCATACGCATTAAAATTAATATAGAAAAATTTCAAAACTTCATCTTCTACCTTTCAACCACCTCCATTAAAGAACTCATCTAATTTTCTTCAACCTAAATTTTTCAACACATAAAATGGGCTTCCTATAAAACTCGTTTATTGAAAACACAATTTGTTATTTTCCTTGTCATTATCCAAAATATCATCTTCCTCCCTCCCAATCACTACCCTCAATTTTTTTCACTCACGGTATTATATTCTTCGTCGAAATAACAACACCGCCACCCAAAACTTATCCTCGTATCATAACCACAAACCCACTTCAAACATCAACATCACTGTCATCATCCTCTTTATCTTCATCAATTGCATCCTCGCTGCCAACCGATAATATAAAGAAACAAAAACCCAGATCGGGCAAGGGAGGCAGAGACAATTTTGTAGTGTGAAATGCAACGCGAAGGATGAAAGGGAGATGGAGAGTTCAAAGAGGTGTCGCAGGGGGGATGAGAGTTTAAATCAAGAGTTTTAAGGAAATATATAGGATTTGAGTTTTGTTGTGAATGAGTTCACTCGGCTTAGTCACGAGCGAGTCATGTCAAGTCAAGTGTAACCAATTGATCGAGATGGAAATTCATTTTCCTTTTACCTAATTGAATGGTGTAGAGAGAAATGTATTGCGTGTAGATTACTGATGATTTATTTTTCCTTTTACTTAATTGTTTCTCAGGTTCATCTTTTCATTTGTTAAAATTCACTTTTGTTGTTGTTGACGTTCCATGAAAAAATGAATTGTGAGTTTCTGTTGTTGTTGATGACGATGATGATGAAAAGTTGGATTATGATTTCATACGACATAAGCACCCATTAAAGAAGACAATTGGAGCACACTTGATTTTTTGGGTTTGATCAAATTTTGGAAAGATGATTTTCGAGTGATTGGATTTGTTATTGAATTTCAGAAAAGGCGAACATGGTGATTTTTCTGGTTCTATGTTTTGATGAATTTATAGGTTTTGCACGAACTATGAATGAAGAAATGACGAACATGTAGATTTTTTTATTTGTTTTTAAATTCTTTATTATTTTATTTTATTTTTTAATTACTTATTTGCAAAATTAGATATTTAGAATTAATTAATTCAAAAAATAATGAAAATGTCCCAGACAGTGTGCCACATAGGCAGATTATATTGACATAAGCTAAATGAAGAATATGATATTACGAGGATATAATCTAATTTTTTTTTAATAAGAACCAAAATCGAAATTGGATCATATTACAAGAACCAAAAGAGGTATTAACCTTAAGAACAAAGACATGGCAAAAAATGATGACTTGATTGATAAATTTACTCGTTTAGTGTGACACTTTTGATCCCTACACTAACTATATAGAAAACCCTTGAATAGAAAAAAAAATCTTAAAATAAGACCAAACAAAATGAATGACAAGTTCTTGCAAATATTACCTATTTACCTTAAAAAAAAATACATTACAAGTCTATTTTGTACATTAAAAAAATAGATTTATTCTTTTTTAGTTTTTATCTTTTCTCTCTGTTTTCGCTTCCTCTTCTTCTCTTGACAAGAGGGTGTTGTATAACCACTCCACTTCCATCGATGCAGTAGATTTCACAACCACTAGCGTGGGGTCACCTCTCTTCTCTTCAGCCCACACCATCTCTCTCTCTCTCTTTCTCTCTCTCTCTCTCTCTCTCTCTCTCTCTCTCTCTCTTTTCCCTGTGTCTGTGTCAATATTCCTCCTTTCAGGATTACTACTATTCCAATGACGACCACTCACCACTCTTTCATCAATGACCATTCATTGGGTCTTCTCTGTCACTGCTCTTGCTAGCATGGTGGTGATAAGAAGCAGTGGTGGGGAGGAGGAGGACAACGATGGTGATGGTTAAAGGGAGGAGATGAGAGGTGACGGTGACGAAGAGAATTGTGAAAGAGGAAAAGAAAAAGAAAAATATCAAGGTATATAATTTTTTTTTTAAGGAATCGAGGTGTATAATTTGTTGCTTATGTGTTACAAATTATGTGAACACTTAATGTTTATGACAAAGATAACTATAATTGAAAAAATATGTAAATAAAAATGAGATGTTGAATGAGTCTAATAATAAATGATTGAGTATAATATCTGTATGAAAAATGATAAAAATATTCTTAAGATAACTCATTTTCATTTAGAAAAGTATATAATTATGATTTAGACAAACATGTGAGTTATACACGTATTGTGTCAAAAATATCAAGAATGGGTCCCAGGGAAACAAACAGTGACTCGTTCTGGTCAGCCAACTAGAACGCACCACAATTGTTAAGTCAGAAATGAGGTGCCCCCTCTCTATCTATTTTAAATTATTTTGATCATGACGCGTCATTGTTGGTTTATGGAAAGGCAAGGACGGTGCATTTTCCTATATTTAATCCTTTCTCACCTGCTATATATCATCCCTATCCCCTCCACCCATATTTCCAATTTTAATTCTTCATTTTTTCCAACATAAATTAACCTCTTCTTTTTTCTTCATCTTCTTCTCAACTCAAGTAACTACAAACCGCCATGGGAACTCAAGTTTTATACCCTCAAGATTATTTCATCACACCTACTCCTGCTCCCTTTTCTCACCGGAGCAACCACTACGGCTACAACAACCGTGCCGTCACTTCAAGGTATCACCGGAAACCGGTTACCCGACCAGAACCGAAGAAACCGGTCGCTGTGAGTTCCTCCAAACCGGAAGCTGATTCAGTCTTGAAGAGATCGAGCGTTGATGATTCAGTTACCGGGAGGAACAGCGGTTCAGCTGTGGAGAAGGTCACGATTCTCCGCAGGGGTAAGTCGTTGGATTCGGTGAAGATCGACACTTATGCTGGTTCTGCTGCGTTTGGCGTGTCTCCCTCGCCGAGCGCGCTTCCTTTACCATCTTTTCTGATGAAGAAGCAGTTGGCTGTGACGGTTGATGACTCTGCGACACGAGATCTAAGGCGTCTGCTCCGTCTTGATTGATGTGTTCGGGTCGAACCCGAGAAAATAACCATATGTTGACCACGCTTCTGGTTTCAAGTTCTGACCCGTTCGTGAATTTTTGAAACGAAAGGGTAGATAGATCTGAAATTGGGGGTGATAGGATACAAGCCATGTGTATCTAGCATCTTGTGCAAAGGTTAATGTAAAATTGTAATATCAGTTTAAGTTTAATGTTAATTTAAAAAAAGAGTTTAATTGTGATACTATATTTTTAGTTTTTTTGTTTTTGCATTGTTAACACTTAACATATCAAACCCCAATATCTGATACGAGATTGATCAAGATCGACGATCAGAATTGATTAAGAGCGCTGGAGGATTTTTATCGATAGGGTTGTCAAGGAATTGTTGTAGTTAGTTTTGTATTAGTGTGTTGTGTAGTTGCATTTAAAAAGTTGGGACATTCCCTGGACTTTGTAGTTTGGCTATAAAAGATTCATTACGCATCAATCAATGAGAATAAGTGAGAACACGTTTATTTATTTTACAATTGGTATCAAGATTCAAGAGCCCAACTTGCCTCTACTCTGGTGAAAGAGGAATGGTAGTAACATGGTTTGTTTGAGTTCATCACCATTTGTTCATCATCATCGTTCTCATCGATTTCTTGCAAATATTTGATTCTTGCTACTTTGTCCTTGTGTGTTGATTATGGTTGAATCATCCAATTTCACACAACCTGCAATCCCTATACTTATTGGCCATTATATCATTCAGCTATGTCAATGGAGAATGTGCAACACACGAAAGAGTATTGGGACTTTATTGAGAATGGTGTTTACTGTGGCGTCCACCGATTGCGACTCTAGAGTGAATAGGCAAACATTCGTAAAAAATAGAGTGAATAGGCAAACATTCGTAAAAAATCTTCCGACATTTAAGAAACTTCAAAAACCCCTATGAAATTGTCAAACCTTAGTCAATTACACCAAACAAACAATCATGCCTATAATGATGCAAATTAAAATCACTCGAAGTTAAAGCACGTCGGTTAGGTTTCTTCCCTTGCACATATGGTGCATCCAAATTAGGCACGTCAATATCATGCTTATTACAAATCTTATAAACCTTGGATATAAGTTCCTTCCACCCATCATTCTCATTTCTTGTAATTCTTGTTTGGTAGCATTGGCAAGTGACAAAGGATTCAAAAGATCTCAATCACGCTTTTGTAGCACTACACTCAAATCATTTGTAAATTCCAAAATCTCATTCATCATATATTACATGAAGATATAATTAAATGATTGAAGCACATTTAGCAAAAGTATAATTTCACCATATTTGTCAAATGAGGTATCATTCCCCACTTTTTCAAGTATACCAACAATGTCATTGTACAAAGTTATCAACCTAATGATAGTCTTAAAGTGGGAACTCCAACAAGTTTCACCAGCTCGAGCAATAAATGATTCTTAATTCAATCCACTATTAGTCTCTATTTGGTTCTCCTAAATCAAGATAGAAAACTGAATTGCTTGTTTGCCCCAGAGTAATTCTTGTCTCTTGTTAGAAGATTAACAAGAAGATTGTATGAAATTAACAAGCATATTGAACTTAGTGAGAGAAAAATAACACTAATTCTTGTCTCTTCGTAATCAACAAATTTAATAATCTCATTGGTCGAGTTGGGTAGAATTTCAGGCTGTGGCTCACTTGGATGTTGAGTTTTCTATGCTTCTCGAATGAAACTGAAACTAAAATACATGCTTTCCAGGTTGTTGCACTATGAAGCTGAAGTACATGCTCAGATTGTATGGCAGAAGCATCGTCATGATTATATTCCTAAGAAAGCATTATAGAGGGAGGGGCATTATGAAAACTAGAACTAATACAGTTAAGCATTTGTGGACCAATCAAAGCCAAAATCAAATGATAAAAACATGTATTTCATTATCTTCATAGATGATTATAGTAGGCAAACATGGACTTACATTTTACATGAAAAATCTAGTGCATTCGATGTCTTAAAAGGATTTAAGGCATTGGTAGAAAAGGAATCTAGTTGTCAAATCCAATGTCTTATAATAGATAGGGACGGAGAATTTTCTTCTTCTACCTTCAATAACTTTTGTAGTACTCATTGTATCAAAAGACAGTTGACAACTACATATGCTCCAGAACAAAATGAAGTTTCATAAACAAATAATATGACTAAGAATTATTAAAGACATACATGTTCGTAATGAGAAGAATTTTTCACGTTAACATTTGAGATGTCGTATTTATAGTTTTACTCCTTTTATTATTGTTAGTGTTAGTCTTGGCCGAAAAAGAGATAATTTAACGCTTTCAAGTATTTTGTTGTGGACTCTATTCCCTACAATTTTTGTACGAGAAGAGTATTCGTAAATGTTATCAAAACAACCAAACAATTGAAATAAAATAAATATATACAAGGATTCATACTAAAATTATTCTGTTTCTGAATTGTATGTGATTGTGTTTTACAAAGAATTACTCACTCTTTGTTCAAAAAAAAAAAAAGAATTACTCACTCATGACTACCTAACACAAAATCTACTTAATTAAGTTCAACCCACAAAAAATACTACGGCACAAAATGAATCTTCTGCGACTTTACGGTGCATCTGGCTTCTGTTAAATTAAAAGAGAGAATTTTCTCTTTTAATCTAATCGAGATGGTTGCACCATAAAGCCGGTTGCAGAGCTCACATAAAATTCTATATTAAAATGATTCTCCACTAGAGAGGCCTAATATTGTGTACTACTAAACATTATGGATTGGATTTTGAGGAGATTCCGTGGTATCATTGGAAATTCTAGAGGCATCGTGAGAATCATCCGTACTGACAGGATATCCAATTCCATGTCTATGTTGTGGAAACATCACAAACATCCAACCAACAAACACACCAATAGTTGGAGGCAAAACCTGCAGAAGTTGCTTCTGTGTTGACTCAAAAGAAGGATAAAAACAATGCACAGTGTTTGCATCAAGAAGTCCAAGCAATGCAAAAATAAGCAAAGACAAAGCAGCATGCACAAAGTCACTACCCTTAAGCCTATACTTTGTTAAATCAATGGAAGTTGAAGCTGGTGGTGAAGGCCATAATCCCTTGGTTGTTACGATTCCATAGTGTCTCTTTTTATCCGTTCCTGTATAACTATCTGTGAAGGTTGAAAAGAAACAACTGAAACCACATATTACAAGTAGAATTGAGCTAAGGTACTTGTTGCTTGTTTTGCATCGACCACTATTTGTGACAACAGGGTTTAAGAACTGGAACAAGAAAACTGTCCCTGTTGGAAGTAGTTTTATGAGGCTTCCAATTCCACCAGTACCACTTTTTTTTGTGGTACTTGTTGCAGGTGTTGTTGTTTCTGTGTTTAAGGTTGAATGTGAAGCAATTGTCTCATTTCCATTTTTTTGTTCCATCTTACTAAAAATGAGACTTTGCATGTAAAGTTTTCTTTTGTTTTGCTTGTTTGTTTTTTTCTCTTCTTCTCTTTGCCACTATGTTATGTGATTGTTGATTGATTTTATAGAAGAGGAAATAGTGATTAGGGAGGGTCTTAGTCGTAAATGACAACTACTAATCTTGGACTTGTCTTAGAATGGTTTATGGTTGCTAGTTAATGGAGACTTAAGAAATATATCTACAACTTTTGGAAATTTATTTTTTATTACACGCTTTTGGCCATTTCCACGAATGTAGTACTGCTATATGGTCTATGCGACTATGCCATGCATGTTGAACAAGTCCAAAATAATTACTTTTGTCAAGGAAATTGCCAAATGATTACTTAGCAAGTACTCTATGATAAAAGTCCAACTAGAAGAAAAACTTAATAAATACAGAGGAGATGTGTGGGCTATGCATTATGAGTTGATTGCCTCCACCACTATCGTATAATTTAGAATGTCATGTGTCATTCTTCTTGGTATGAAATTTCTCCCATGTATGGGAACATGAAGTTTAATTTGTTGTTATGTATATTTGTCAAGAAGTCATCCTCCATATATGCCAAAATTTTGTCGACTGTCCACTTCTTATTCAGTTGTAATATATATTAAAAAAAAATACAATTTGGTATATTTATGTTTAAAATATGTATAATAATTATTTAGTATTAGTTTACAAGTCTTAGTTCAATTGACAAAAATGCTAACATCGTTAAATCGGACGCTATAATCCAACTATCTAGTCTCTCGGTTAACAAAATTGATTGTTTTTCACGATAGTTTAAAGAATATATAAATTAATGTATTTTCCATAGTTTATGAACTTATTAGTTGATTTTAATAGTAGGATTATATTCGTGATAGAGTGATAATTTAGAGTCCAAAATCCAAATTAACGGTTTATTCTTTGGCAATGGTATAATGTAGATTGAAAGGAAAAGGAGAATTGAGGGAAAATATTTGGGCGAGTTTGTTTCCTATTTTTTCAATTCACATGACACTATATCAAAGTCTAATTACTTCGTGTTTTGTTGGAACACTAGTTGAATTTGAGTGGAAGTTGAAAAAAATAAACACACGTCCCTTAGAAAAGAACTGGTATGAATTGAAAAATATCCCACATTAGATAAGACATACCACTAATATTTATATAAGTGGGGTGACCTCCAAAGAAGTGCCCTTGAGGTACCCACTTTTATGAACGGGTGAACGCTTACGAATATATATACTAGTTGTTGATGTATTTCCATTATTATAAATATATACAAAATATAATTAAAAGAAAATTCTTAAAATTACATTAAAAACTAAAAGTGAAAATCATTAACTAAAAGTCAATTTTTTTTATTTTTTTCAAAAAAGTAAACAATTATTATAAAAGAGTTTTTCTTGTTGGAATTTTGTCATTTACTCCTTTTGGAGTAATTGGTAAGTAATTGAAAAGTACGGTAATTCTTTTGGACTTATTCAACAAGCATGGCAGTACATTAGTACAAAACTGCAAATGGCCAAATTGGTGTGATAAAAAAGTATATTTTAAAGGATGTGGAAATTTTTCAAAAGTCACCGTTAACCAGCAGCCTCAAATCATTCCAACTTAATTAGACTTAAATTCATTATTAAGCGTCCAAGATTAGAATTCATTTATGACTAAGTCCCTCCTTATCACTCTTTTCTCTTTTATAAAAGGAAATTCAATCAACAAGCACATAACAGATCAATAAAGAGAACAAAAAAACAAACAAAGCAAAACAAAAGAAAACTTTAGCAAGCTAGGTCCTTAAATGCAAAGTCTCATTTATTAAGATGGAACAAAAAAATGAAAATGAAGTGAATATTGCTTCACATTCAACCTTAAACACAGAAACAACAACACCTGCAACAAGTACCATAAAAAAGAGAGGTACTGGTGGAATTGGAAGCCTCATAAAACTACTCCCAACAGGGACAGTTTTCTTATTCCAATTCCTAAACCCTATTGTTACAAACAGTGGTCAATGCAAAACAAGCAACAAGTACCTTAGCTCAATTCTACTTGTAATATGTGGTTTCAATTGTTTTTTTTCAACATTCACAGATAGTTATACAGGAATTGATAAAAAAAGACACTATGGAATTGTCACAACCAAAGGATTATGGCCTTCTCCGGCATCATCGAATTCAATTGATTTAACAAAGTACAAGCTTAAGGGTAGTGACTTTGTGCATGCTGCTTTGTCTTTGCTTATTTTTGCATTGCTTGGACTTCTTGATACAAATACTGTGCTTTGCTTTTATCCTTCTTTTGAATCAACTCAGAAGCGTCTTCTGCAGGTTTTGCCTCCAACTATTGGTGTGTTTGTTGGTTGGATGTTTGTGATGTTTCCACAACATAGACATGGAATTGGTTACCCTATTAGTACCGATGATTCGCATGATACCTCTAGAATATCCATTGATACCACTGAATCTCCACAAAATCCAATCCATAATGTTTAGTAGACATGTCATGTAACACACAATAGGCCTCTCTCAAGTGGAGAATCATCTTTTCATTTCCGCACTTAAGTGAGGAATCAGGTTCAAAGTCTGACCCTTACATATTACGATGTCCAACCAACTGAGTCATGATCACGGAGACATAGATTTTTATTGATAAAAAATAATTATGTTGACCATGTTAGCATGAGAAATTAATGTGTCAAGACGCACACAACCAATCAAAAACATATTGATTTCAATATGAATTCTTGTGTTTTTTATTTTATTTTTTATGATTGCTTTAATAAGATTTTTAGCTTTTGATTTATTGTGTGATTGTAGGGTGAACTTCTAAAAGTGTTGCCAACAAATGCTCATGTAATGTGTAAAAACAAAAACAAGTATTCATGTAAATGGTGACGTTAATCTTCAAAAAGTCTCAATTTGAAACATTAGTTAGTTTATAAGGGTGTCATGTTTTGGATGATTCAGTTTGAACTTTGAACCATCAGCCGTATGAGTTTTAAAATATGTATATATATTATGGTGACAACTGCATTACACATGGATAATTCTAGGCATATTGATTTAGCACCAATCAAAACTATTCATTTATTTTTTACCGTAAATAATATAAGATAAATAAATGTTTTTGATTAGGGTTAACTGAGCATGGAAATAGTTACCAACCTTTTATCGATTGGTAGATAAGAATTTGCCAATATATATTATATCAATATCAACAAGTTGCCCAATTTGGTACTTAATATTTTTGTTTTTGTTCAATTTGAAGTTTTGAAAGTAAATAACAGGACAGAAGTCTCCAAAACAAAGTCTCAATTTGGAGTTTTAAGAATATATGCATTGTATATTAATATTTAAAAATTAACTACGACAACCAGTTTTCCTTTCCTTCTTCGTCATTTTATTTTTCACAAATTAAATCACATCCATATTATCATTTATAGCTAGTATGAGTGTTCACATCCAAATTGATAAAATAAAAACCACAAAACAATCACAAAACTGGATTTTATTGTTTTATAAAAAAACGAATTTTATTGAATATTTAAATCATTTCAAGAAAATCTCACGATTTCAATTAGACTATATTTTGAACAAAAAGGATATTCGTTAATTCAATAAACGATTTTAATTAGAAAATCTCACAATTTTAATAAACAATGTTTATTAATTTAAATTTCCTAAAAACAAAAAGAATGAATCTGAACAAGCTCACAACATCTATATTAATAACACAAAACAACAAAGTATACAATCCTATAAATATGACTATATTCAAGTCTACGAAGTACCTATGCATCTGAATTTGGAATGTCGACGACATCAAAGTCATTGATTAAATATGCATTGCATTGAAACTAATCTGAACCGAACAAATATCTCAACAAGACGAAAAAGACAAATAACATTGTATAAAAACGACGAATAAAACAATATCACACCAAGACGAATAAATCATTAAATAAAAAATTAAATAGATGTGAAATATCAGTAGCATTCAAAGTAGGGGGAAACTGATTTTCATTCAACCAACGACAACACTCTTAAAAAATATCAGGATTTCCAAAATTGATTATAATATCAGGACTATATGTATCCCAAATTTGAGGCATTCCAATACTCTTAAACCACATTAATTGATATCTTCTCATGGGCACTAGAGCTGTCAAAACGGGCGGCCCGGCCCGTTTAGGCCCGGCCCGGATGGGCAGCGGGCTTTTTAGGGCCGGGCTGAAAAGCTCGGTTTCAAATATGGGCTGAAAAATAGAGCCCGAGCCCGGCCCTATACGGGCTCCCGGGCTAACGGGCCAGCCCTAGGCCCGTATTTTTTTTCCCTTTTCCATTCTTTTAAGTACTGAAGCAGAAATGTATGCCCTTCTAATGATACGGAGAAACA
>Ga0099826_10002518_pt1 | contig 11878 bp, 3 predicted proteins | sample Mtrugardesep15_FD_76830 | JGI IMG/M metagenome (GOLD analysis project Ga0099826, IMG submission 76830) | Root nodule microbial communities of legume samples collected from California, USA - M. trunc garden sep15 | ecosystem: Host-associated > Plants > Roots > Nodule | place: USA: California...
CCCATGATTATAATAGACACTGGTCAACCTTTACAACCAACTCTCTTAAAATGATTCAATCAAATGATTCAAACAAGCTACAAACAAGTTAACTAATTCTATCAGAGGAATTCAAATGATTCAATCAAATGAATGGCCAATCCACAAAAATAACTGTAATCAATTGCAGATGGCCAAAAATAATAGTTTGTTCAAATTATAGTATGCAACACACAACTACAGACCCATTTGACAGCATTTTGTACTAGTGTATTGAAAGGAAACCGCGATTTGTTCAAATTCTACAACTTAACACCATCCTTAATGTAGCATTATCATGCAGCAATAACAACAACGGTTATATCAGAGAGGGGTCTCTCCTTTTACATCCAATACTTCCAAACATTTCATCAAATTTGTATTTAAACAACAGACATGTCAACACATGTATACTTAATATACACGAGACTTGTCTAAAAATCACCCCAGCAAGATCACATGAATATCCAACACACTAAAAAGTTAACTACAACGAAAGAACATCATCAATGTAACATCATATATCATTTCAAACCATACAACATAGGACGGATTCGCAAAATTTATCTCAACCATTCAAAATTCGCCAAATTTACTCAAAACAAATTAATTAACCCATCTTAGAGATTCACCTAAAAATCACGAAAATAATAACACAAACATAAAAATGTAATCAACAAAACCCAATATAAATATAAATTCTCATGATAGTACTAAATTTCAAAAATATAAAAATCAAACATTAGTCTCAGATTCAATATCCAAAATACTAAAAACGCCATAAATCAACAAAAATCAAAACAGTTTCCAACAAAGAGCTCAAAACCTGAGCTTGGTAAAGAACCACCTATTTTTCCCAGTCTTAAACCTCTCCTCAAACCTCTTCTTCGCCTCCTTCAAAGCAGTCACCTTCTTATCCTTACTCTGAAGAACATCAGTAGTAACAACCTCCTTCAAATCAACATCAAGAGTGTAACGAGTCGGCATCAGATGCTGGTAGTTCACCAGTTTCACGAAAGCCTTCACACGCGATTTCTTCGCGGTTTTCTTTTCGGAATCCTTCTTGATAACCTTAGCTGGATACTTCTTGATCCCTGCAACAAGACAATGGCCGTAAGCACGGTCGCGGGTTCCGTCGTCGAAATTCTTCACGATGACGGCTTTCTTCCCGGCGTAGCGTCCTTGAAGGACGATGACGGCTTTGTTTGGCTTCAGGAATTTCACCATTGTTGCGGCTTCTTCGTTCCTTTCTTCTCTGTCGCCGTCGAAATGAAACCCTAAATGGTGCAGTGATGTATAAATTGAGAAGAGAAACCCTAATGGGTTTGGGTTTTTTTTGGGCCCAACCTCACCTGTTATGATTGAAATTGTTATTTGCACCCCCGTTTCACCAGTTTCAGTTCTTATGTTCATAAGTTTAATTATTGCTCTTTCTTTCTTTCAAAAAGTTTAAATTATTTTAAATTTTTTAAAAATATGTAATTTAATTAAATTACACAAGTTAATAATAGTAAAGTATTATTCGTATTTAGTTAAGTATATCGAATTAACAAACTTAAAAGAGTTCTTCTAGTGTCAAAAGAGTTCTTCTATGACATGTGGTCTAATATCTTTGATTAAATAGGCTTCTAAAAAACCTTAACATTCGTTGTTTAACAAAAAATGAAATGAGTAATTCTTAATTAAAAAAAAAAGTATAATGAAAATAATAGTAAATGTTTGCATTCAGTTTTACTAATTTTGTTACAATTATATTATACAAGCATAGTGTGCATACAACCACTCAAAATTAATTCCAAAAAGAAAACATTCAAAAATAATTAGCTTAAAGATAAAAAGAGATCAAGGAAATTTGATAATGTAACATTTGTCTTCTACTAAGATGATCAAAGCCCACAACAAACATTTGTTAGAGCCACTATACCACAATCTCTCGTTCGAAAATTGTTCTTCTCCCATCAAGAAAGACCTATGTCCTTTATGAATTTTTATTACACATTCTCTTCGAAGAATTTAAATTTTTCGTTAAATTTGTCATTTGGTCCCCTAACTAATTTATTGATTTCATTTTGGTTGCATAACTCTTAAAACGTCTATTTTGGTCCCTCATAAATATTTTTGTCAGTCAAATTGGTCATGTTCTTATAATTTTAACGTCAAATATCTAAGGTGGACAACACTATAAATGGTCCATCATAGACCTTGTAATTTTTGCAATTTTAACTCTTTGATCTCTTTTCAAATGATTTTTTTTTCAAAGTACTTAATCAAACATTTTACTAATTCTATAGCTAAATTTATACACATTTTTTGTTTGGCTTAAATGCACTTCCCCCTTATATTTAAAAGCGTTGCAATTTTGTGTCCCTATTTTAAAAAATAGCAAAGTTAACCCTTAATCTTACCGCATTTTGCAAAAATCCAGTTTTAATTTGATCAACGCGTATGTGAAATGCAAGATTGGACCTTTGCAAAAGGGTGTAAAGTTAAGAGTTAAATTTGCTATTTTTTAATAGTGAGACAAAATCGCAACATTTTAATACATAATGATAAAAAATTGCATATAAGCCTTTTTTTAACTTTTGCTAAATGATTCTCCCTCATTATCATATTTTATATTTCATATATTACTCTAGAGTCACACATATCAATCTCCAAAAGCACCACCAACTACATACATAATTCTCCCTTATTTTTCATTTATTAAGTATGATAGTTAGAATCATAAATGTCATGTGAGGATGAATATTATATATGTTAAACAAATAAAGTGATTTGCTCAAAAAAAAAACAAATAAAGTGATTGTCAATCCTAATTCATTTTATATTTATATTATGCATCTATTATCTATATCAAATAACTGTGTTTTTTTTAATAATTGTGTAAAATTTTATGACATTTTTTTAAGAAATTATGGATTTAATGGCTTACAACTTTGAACTTATACTAGAAATATCAACAATATTAATGATCTATTTGGTCTCTCTTTCTCTTCATCTATTTTTTCTTTATATTCCTCTTTTTCTTTCTTTATTCTTTTTCACATATGAATGAAAATAAATGACACTTGGGCAAATGCACAGGTATCTTGCTAATACTAAAATAAATGTTTGTATACTATAACTATTTATACATACTATTAAAAAATTAGTTGATTGTATAAATATGTATATCTTTCTAAATATTATAACCAATCAACACTTGAAATTTCTTAATCTTTCTATATGGTGCTTGATTTATTTTGCTCATAAAACTAATTAAATACCTAATATATTTTATTTTTGGATAAAAAACATAACAAATAAAATCATGTCTACAAACTTGCAATTGTCGAAGAGAAATAGAAGGCAAAAAATAAAATTGATTAAATTAAATTCCAGACCTGTAAATATTAGCTGTGAGCCGATCCTTAAAAAAAAATGACGCACGCAAAAAATGGTGATGATGAACTTCAACTAAAAAACTCTACTTAACAAAAAAAAAAAGTAAAAAACTCTAAACTTTAAAATACCGGGGATGGATAAGTGTAAGTTAGTAAAGTTAGTAGGCTTACTTTTTTGGATCAACAGGGCTTTACACCTATCAATTCTACTAACTTTAAACATCTTCTTCATCACCAAACTCAAATCCCAATATTTGTTTTTTTCAAATCATCATCTTCATCACCAAACTCAAACCCTAATTTATTTTTTATTCAGAAAAATCAATACAAACGCACATAAATATAATCCATTTGTTACGCGTCTTCGTTTCCACTCACAAAACCACGAGAGGTCGCATCCACAAGACCCAAATAAAGATTTCCCACAAACGTCTTAACCACAACCCTGCCACAACATAAACAAAAGTGAATATGACAACACTATAAGAGTTGAGACGAGCACAACCATACAAGCACAACATCGACACAAAAATCAAACCAGCATAGTCACTAAAACAACTGCTAAAGAATGGGTTTTTCACATTGATTGGATGAAGGTTTCTATGTTGTAAATTTTCCATTTTGAGATTCAATTGACGTGGAAAAAATAGATGTAAGCTTCAAATCGAGTTCTAATTTTGTGAAATAAATTTCTAACTATGTTATTCCATCTTGTTCCATAAATAAGTTGTTTGTGAAGTTGATTTTGTGGATTTGAGATGAAGACGATTAACGACGAAAAGGAATATTACTATTTTTTTAAAATAAAGGTTAATAAATGAATAAAGTCATGGAGAAAATGTAGTAAAAAAATTGAAAAAATAAATTATACAGTCAGTGCGCCACATAAGCAAAATTACACTGTCAACGTGTCATTTAAGTGTTTTTGTCTAGGCATCAAGGTCTAAAACCAAATAATCTTCATATTGCATGGATAAATATAAACTATACCAAAAGTCGCCTATATTATACAGAGGTAACACATTGTTAACCTTAATTTTTTTATGGGACTGAAATATATAATAGTAATATACACAAATTGTTTTCTTATGGGGATTGACCTCCTAATGTCTTATTGTATGTTTGGTTTGACATTTATCATATCTCCCGAGTTAAGTGGTAAAAAAGTTTGAAGCCATGGTGAGATTAAATGATATTTGATCTCATAAGATTCTTAACACATTGTTGGACTTGTGATCCACCATAAAATAAAAAATAAATGGGTCAACATTAGCTATATATGTGTTGTACCTAAATTGATCATGGGATCTCACTACGGTTAATTAGTGATCATGGGGTGATGCAGGTATAGCCACTACTACATGAGTGAGGCGACTACGCCCCATATATAACATTTGGCGAGATACTGCTCCCAGTATTTATTTGTTCATAATAATTAAGATGTACCATATGCGTAGCAGTTAATGTACTTGTTTATAAATTAATGTGTTTGTAATCTTTTATTTCATTCATGGGCTATGGAACATTTTACATACATATATCCTTTCTAATCAACACCAACTATATTGAGGACAAAAAACGGCATCCAGTTCATTCCTGAAAAGGGACATAAGCCACCAAAAGTCACCACGTACACAGAATACCTTCTTGGATCGTGTCGAGGATGTTGATGTTACCTTTTCCCTCTATGCATCCATCGTCAGGCGCGTTCGTTCAACGATATCTGTTGGTTCTCTGAATGGATAAAGTGCGGCCGCAAGTTCTATTTCTGCCACTTGCTAGACCATGTGCTTAGGCAATATGGACGTGTTGAGAGCATCCTTAGACATCCCCTCTCCATTGTACCCGAGTTTTTTTTTTTTTTTTTAAGATGGATCAGGTACTTCAAGATTACTTCTTGCATGTTGTACTTGAAGGCGTGGGTCAATTGGTGGAGACAGACGAGGAAGCCGATCCTAGTTACATTTTCTAGTTCTAGAAAGTCTCTCATCCAATGTATTGCCTCCTATAGAGGTTGATTCACCTAGGCCGATAAATTCATATCTATTATTAATCAATCAATTCATATCTATTATGTACTGTGCTGATTCATGCCAGATGTATCATGCGCATCAGATCCTAACACCTAAATTTGGTTCAATGCATCATATCCTAACACCTGAATCTGGTTCAGAACATAATCCCGTCCCCTAGTGGATCGGGACATAACCCCCAAACCACAATGATCAGAAGTTAGGATTCGATGTTGTAAAACAAGAACAATTTAGGCAACTTGAAGGGGCACACGAACAGTTAGAGCCTTAGAGGAGCCTGTAGAGCATTTTCCCCAATAACGCTCTTCAGTTGTAAATAAAAGCTTTATAACTTTTGTACAAAAAAACTCAAATAAAACTATTATTGAGATTAAAAAGATACGATTATTCCGTAAAAATTAATCTCATTCAAAAATGCATCAACACACTAGAAAAAAAGGATGATAAGTGGTTGGATAAAGGTGCAGTCTTAGGTGTTGAACACCCATACCTTCTTTAATAACTAGATTCCAGAATATCATCTCTTCATACATATACATAACTGAAGTGGGCAATATAGGTCACACTTTTTCAATAAACTGAACGCAAGCATAACTTCAAACACACAAGTTCCACACGTTAAAATCGGTGTTAGTTACCTTTTTCTTGACAACAAAGAGGATCTTAATTATTGGCATCATTGTGCATAATTTGAGCTAGATAATGAAGATTAATTAAAAGATACCCTTGGATAACTCATCCAACCAAAAAAAGGATAAATAAATAATACATATGCATATATCTCAAACCATTTGATGCATCAGACTACAAATTCTAATTTTAGCAGCTAGTCAAAACAAAAACAAAAATGTAATCAAGGAAGGATCCTGCGTCGCCGGCGTGGAGTCTCTCGTCTCACATACATTTTCTCCATCTCATTCAGTGGTCGGGTTGATCCATCAGGCATGCTAGCAAATTTCCAGCCCCCGCCATCTCCACGCTTCCCTCGGGGTCCCATTTTCTCTACGGTGAAAGTCCATCCATCTTCAGGGCGTCGTCGACTATACTTGTGGCATTTCACCTCTCCAGCCATCTGTACATAATCACAACCACGTTATTCAGCGAGTTCTACAAATAAAAAAACTGACTAGCAGCACATAGAACAAAGAAAAGACAGAGCATTGGTGTTTGGGGAACTGTACACTCATATACTTGTTACAATGTACATTGATCAGCAAACAATAAATATTTGTAAGAATAAAGGCCAAAAATAAATATTTGTAACAATAAATCACGATATAGTTCAGACAACTCTAATCATCTTTCCCTCGATAGTTGCTACTCCAATTTCCCCCCAAATAATTTTTTTATCCTGACATATTCTTTCCTTAGACCATGCACTCATGCAACTTAGCTCTCTAATCTCAGAAATAGTTGTTTTTTTGCTTGTTTGAACTTCTCAGTCCAACACTCATATCACCATAGAACATTGTTGGTAACTGTTAAATAAAATTTTATTTTTGCAGGCACTTTGCAATCACAGGTAGCACTAGAAGCATTTTGTCCATTTTATCAACCAGCTTCAATCCAGGGAACATACCCATTGATGATCAATCTCCCGCTTACGGTTATGGATCTTAAACCATGGTATGATGTGATATTTATTTTTTCACATCCAAAACATCATTAACTTGCATTCGATGTGCTCGTTCCTCCTTTTTAAACTTCACATAGAACTCCAGAATTCCAAAGCTTCGGTTACAACTCAAGTTTACAATTTACTCATTCTATCCAGTCATCAAATGGGACTATATCTCCTCCATGAGTTCATCACACACTACTAACGGCCATCATATATACCCTTTGTAGTTCAAAATACATGCAATACACAAGTATCTCTAGAGCCTTCAACAGGATTTCTGCTGTTTTGAAATCAACGAAGATCGTGCAGAGTCACCTTTCATTAAACCATTCAACATGTAATATATCCCATGGTTGATCAACTTACATAAAACCAAATATACAGGTATCTTGTCTCAATATTCTCATTCTTTTTGGTTTCATGAAACTTGTAGATGTAGATAGGTATATAGTTCCTCCCTACAATTTGCACAATTTTGTATACTTATTTTTTCCCTGTAGATAGGCATCTAAGTGTTTCATCATCACTAATCCAATATTTTCTTAAGCATAGTAAAAAGGATCAAAGAATAAAAGATAAACTCCCCCTGAGAAAAACTGTGAAAAACAACTAAATGATGATGGACCAAAAATAAATAAAATTGGAAAGATAGCTACACCAATGCCCTAATGGTCCATTTAACAATCTGGATGTTCTTAAAGGTCATGCTAAAAGCATTACCAGAAATGTCATTGTTCAATAAATAAAACATCTATAACTTCACTCTTCTACTCCACAATTTTCCCTTTCAAAAATATAATTTACTCGAATCGAAAGAAATGACAATTCGGAACATCATGCATCCAAGTAATTGTCAACCTAAACTATATCTCTTAATATCTGTACAACCATAAAAACATAATGCCCAAGTTTTGTCCTATAATATCTAGACATCCAGATCTCCAAAAGACAGTTTGATCCGATGAGCAACACAAAGCTTCAAATTGCATTGGCTATATACATATGCTTACTGAGCAGTTGTTAGCATCAGTTACGAATATCATCATTCTATGCAGGAGCAATAGAAAGAATTAAGCAGCAGGTTTATCTTTCGTTTTACAAATATTTCAAATAGTTTTAGTTACTAGTTACTACCAGTTCTAGGTAATATTTCAGGGCAAATTAATTAATTCAAGAGTGCTTGTATCTTTTCTAAAGTCCCAAGGATACTTAAATAGCCTTGCATTAGTACTTAGTAGCAAGTGCATATTGGGAGTTCTTTTCTTCTAACTTAATAATAAGTTGGGCCTTTTCTGATAGCATAACCAAACAATAGTTCTACTCTTTTCTATTCTTCCAACTTACCCATGCTCACAAAATAGTTCTAGTCTTGTGTTTACAACTCCATTCTGATATAGGGCTTACGTGCTACGAAGCTTTCAATTGTATTTATATACAGATCATGCATGTCACAAAAATTTGGTTAGTGGCGTAAATTCTGACTTGATTAATTTGTGAGCAACTAATATATGAATTGGTTTCCTTCTGAACATGAAATTTAAATATTTTGAAAACAGCAAAATCATCCGATTTTCCTGTCTACAAAAATTCATGTATTTCCACTAAAATCATCAGTGAAAGTAATCTAATGCTTACTTCTGCTGACGGGTCTAAAAGGACCGCAAATTAAAGAACAGTATGTACTAACTAAAGAATTTTTGAAGTCTTCAAGTGTTAATCAATGGAAATTAGTACATTCATTACTTCCTACCAAGAAATTTTTTCATAGCTTTGAGGGATACTAGAACTGTGGTAAACCATTCAATATTTTCTTCTTCCGTTCCGAAGAGTCTTCAAGCCATAGTCATATCAGCTGTCACGTGTCAGCGGTGCTAAAGTTGCACCATATCTTCTATAATTGTGTGATCATAACAAGTAGATGTACAGAAACAACAACAAAGTCTTATCCTTCTAGGTGGGGTTGGCTACATGGATCAAATGAAGACATAATGCCCAATCATAAATATAACAAGTAGAAGTAATAGGCTGAAATATAGCCTGCACTATTAACATTCTATTTGAATACATCTTTTTATCCATGACAAAACTTCTCGCAGAATTTATACCTTACAACTTTTACGTTGAAACAGAAAGGCACACTTCTTTGCTTCTAATCACCCAATACTCAGCTAATTGTTTCAGCTCAGGCAGTTTAAATGATTCTATTGTAATTTGTATTTGGTACTATTTCATTCACTTTTCACCTTACATTACCTTGTATTTTCATAGCCTGACTAATCAACAGTTGTTGGACACCGGTTCATGAGTTCACCAGAATACAGGATAAACAACAATCTATTACAAAAAGAATTCCCTCCGATCAGCATCAGTTTGATACAAGTTCAGAGACCCCAGAATGTAACAATGCAAATGTATCTCTACTCTACATTTCAGGTATTCAAGAGACCTAGACTGTCCCTTTCAGGTATTCCTTCCCTCTTATTATGTAATCCTAACATTAACAGCTACTACCTTGTATTTCTGTTAATAACTGAGTCACGCCCTGCTGCAGCATCTAATAAAGACCAAGTAATCTGAAAGGTAAAAGTTGCACCTACAAAAGCTAAACATAAGCATTTTAAAGGCTAAGGCAGTTCTTTTGTCTCGAACACCAAACCCAAAACCAGAGTTATTAAGGAAAATATGTTTGTTTCCTGGTTTGTTAACCAGCTCATTCACCGTCTTTAAATCTTCTAATCTAAAACCTTTTCTATTTCTCAGTCGAGACTTATATAAGCTGTGTTCTGCAAAAAAATTGGAAGTCCTCTACACTCCACAGTTTACCAACCAAAACCCCACCAAAAATATCATGCCAAACTATCCCCATAGTACCCTAATTAGTTTCTACAATGAAGATATCAAACACTTTTACTACTCCACAAAAACATAGCAAGGTATGTATTTCTATATAACAAGGTATGCTTCATTGACAAAAAATAGAATAGCAGCCAAAGAGAACTCACTTTCTTCTTGTTGAAGTTCATCTTCTCAACAAAGTCTCGATAAAGCATATCATCCTCTTTTTTGGAGATTTCATAATGAACTTCATCCAAATCCTTGGTAATGCCATCCCACCCCTCAGGCATCACCTTGAAGTCAGGTTTATACGGTAGAGACGCAACATGGAATTCCCTATCATGGGAAATAAAAAATCTGCAACAACAACAACAGCAAGAAAAAACAATAAACAAATAAACCATAAACTCTAAGTTCAACTTACTATACATCTGAAAAATCAATTTTCACTTAACAACCATAAACCCTAAATTCAACTGAACATAAGAACATCATTTTTCACTTAACAAGGATTGCATGTTTGATTCCACTTTTGGAGGAGGGAAAATCAATTCTAGAGATATAAAATTTCGCCATAATCAATTTTACAAATCAATTTTTATTACCGCAGAACCAAACATACACTAAATAAACCATAAACCCTAAATTTCACTAAACATATGAACAATCAATTTTCGCTTAACAATAACAAATCCATAAACCCTAAACCCTAAATTAAACTAAACATACGAACAATCAATTTCACTTAAAAATAACTAATCCATAAACCCTAAACCCTAAATTAAACTAAACTAAACATATGAAGAATCAATTTTCACTTAAATTCAATTCAAATATTGAAACAAAGCACTAACTCCGGAAAAGTGTCAAGCAAAATCTCAACAGAATCATCAAGTTTATGTCCAAGTTTCTTCTCTTCTTCCTCTTCAAGCTCCTTCAACCAAAGAATAGCATGAACTCTCTGTCTCATAATCCTATAATCCTTAGCAAGCTTCTCAATTGTATAAAGTTGAGGATCCTTCTTATGCAACCGATACATCTCCGCCTTTTCGCTATCTTTCAAATACGAACCTCGCGCACCGGGTTCATGAACTTGCTTCAACATCACACATGTATCCGCCATTCGTTGCTTCCAACTATCAACATAAACTTTGCTCTTCCGATTCTCTTCTTCGAGTTCCTGTTATTCGATGTAATAATTAGTTACAATAATCAGTTAATTAATTAATAATTAATATGTTTCTGTTTGTTTTATAATTACCTGAAGCTTTTCTTCCATTTGTTGGAGATCGGAGAGAGTTGATTGAGGATCGGAGTCGCCGTTGAAGTGGTCTTTGGTTAAGCCGGTGGACCAGGTGGAAGGAGTTTCCCAGTTAGGATCGTCGTAGGATCCGCCGCCGGAGACTGAGATTGAGAATGTTCTGGAGAAAGAGAGAGGGTTTGAGTGGCGGAGGTCGGTGGTGAGGTGGCGGGTGACGGAGATGAGACGGTTGATGGTTTGCATTGTGACGGCGGTGGGAATGGTGTTGATGGAGTTACGGCGAGTGATGGAGAAAGGGAAAGGAATGGAGATGGTGTTGGTGTTGGTGTTAGTGTGTGTTAGTGGATTCTGTCTTTACCGTAGACACTATCAGTGGGTGATGCAATTTAGGGTGCGTTTTTAGGTTCCGTTTGATTTCATAAACAACAAATAATAAGCATACAACACGACTGAACAACATAGAATAATGACACATGAAAAACTTGTATGATATTAGATAAATTTTTGATCTTATACAATTTTTTGTAGACAAAAGTTTATTTTAGTATTTAAATAACTTGTATGTGGGAGAAAAAGTTGTGTTATAACGAAGAATAAGTTAGGTCTTGTCCGTTAAGGCCAAGTGTTGATTTGATCATAAATATACCCTTTATCAACTTATAATTGATAAAGAACCAATTATTTCTCGTTTAAAGATTTTTTATTATGCGGTATATGTTCCAACAAC
>Ga0099826_10002519_pt1 | contig 11878 bp, 8 predicted proteins | sample Mtrugardesep15_FD_76830 | JGI IMG/M metagenome (GOLD analysis project Ga0099826, IMG submission 76830) | Root nodule microbial communities of legume samples collected from California, USA - M. trunc garden sep15 | ecosystem: Host-associated > Plants > Roots > Nodule | place: USA: California...
GAAGGACAGACAACAAATCAAAATTATAAATAAGATATATCAAACGAAACCATGCTTGCCTTTTCAACAAGATGCTCTTTAGGAGGCTTTGACAGGTAGCTTGGAGTCCCGCCAATCAGGGACAACATATCAATTCTCTGCACTGAAAAAATCACACCATCACTTATATGTTTCATATAAAATCACATCATAATAGCCTTACAACAACATGACCATAACCCTCCACTTGGCAAGAGCTTTATAAAACAAGACTACAATCTATTATAGATTTATTTTACAGTCAATCACACTACCACATGATCAAAGATGCAATATACAAAGATATATTCAGTGTTGTCAATTGCGGATTGCGGAAAATAGTTGTTTCTTCTAATTCGACTACACTATAGTGGTCCTATAGCCCCTACTTGACAACACTTTATACTAAGGCTCTGTTTGGCAAGACAGATTTCTGAGGTTATAAAGGATAGCATATAAGCCCAATAACCAAAATATATTTGTTTGGAACTATTTTCTCTCACAAGCTTAAGCTTTTTTTTACTAGCATATAGAGTTTCTTGATAAGCTACTTCTGGTAGTGTTTGAGCTTGTAGCTTATAGCATATCATCTCTTTCCCCGCTCAACCCACTATTTTATCAACTATGAGCTAGTTTATCCACTATCAGCTACCTTATCTAGTATCAATTATAAGTTCATTCGCTATCGGGTAGCTTCTCAGCTACCACTATTTTTTACCAAACATAGCCTAAACAGTGTATAGCATAACAATAGCAAATTGTTCAAATTCAACTATGCTATAGCCTCGCTATTCGACAACATCAAATATATTAACAAAAGGGTTTCCTCTAGTCTATCATCATCATCACCATCATATCATAACTAAAAGGAACAATTGAAACAGTATCAAATCAAAACAAACAAAATTAAAAATATTACTAACATGAAGGTTTGGGCTTCTCAGCTTCTTTAGCTTTGATATGTTGAACAGAATCTTTCAAAATGTTAAACACTTGATTCGTATTGGCACTAGATTTACTCGATTTAGCTTCAATTTCATCCATTTCTCTCACTTTCTTCAACCTCTCATTCAATTCAGCAATCGAAAACCAATCTTTTCCTTTCACTTGAGGCCTCAATTTCTTCAATTTCTCACCTAATTCATCATGCATATATAACCTAACAGTACCAAAACTTCCAGAATCATTCACCTTCGCTAATCTATCCCTTATCTCCTTCCCAAACATCGAATCCGGTAACAAACTCCCCCCACTATTCCCCGGCGACATATTCGGTATCCATCTCGGCATCACCGGCGTCTGATTCGTCGAATTTTTCAGCTGATTTAAACTTCCACGAATCACATCAAGTCCAATCCCTCCACCACCACCACCGATGGTAGTTTTCGACGAATCCGAACCGATATTCGCAGCGGAATCTTTAGATCGATTATGCATTCTGCTATACATATCCTGAAACGAGATTGGTTTCTTCTGAGTTGATAGTTCATCGGAATCAGGTACGGTGGTTTTGTAACGGAAGCTTTGGATTTTGTTCATGATATCATCAGCGGATTCGCTTTGTTGCGAGGGAGAGAGAGGAGAAGGTGTTGAGTTTGTGGTTGGTTGTTGTTTGAATGAGCTTCTGACATTGCGTAAGGATTCGGAGAAGGAGGTTGGTTTGTTGTCGTCGCCGCCGTCATTGTCGCCGGAGTTGGAGGTGGAGAAGAGCTGGTGGAGTGGTGGAGAGTAGGGTTTGGGTTTTGTGGTTTTGAGACGGAGAAGAAGCGCCATTGTTGGTGGAGGAGAAGGGAACGAGGGGTTTTTGTGAGATTAGGGTTTTTGTATTTGGTTCATTTTAGATGCTGTGTAAGTTTGAAGAATAGAGCAGTGAATGCAAACATCAAAATTGTAAGATTAAAGCTTTTTTTTTCAAAAAAAATAAAAATATATTTAACCTTAAATATGCGATTTGTCTCTCCAAATAATAAAAGTCATCTTGAATTTTGATTTATACAATTACTAATTTTTTAATTTGACTCTGCAATTAATAATCGAGTGAATCATCAACTTCGTCTCTAGATTTGTACGAATCGACCAAATTTATCCCCTAATTTAACCAAATATCATAATAGTCTCTGAATTTGTCAGACGTACATCAAAAAATGGACCCTCCGTCCAAATGCTCTGTTACATGTTTTATTGTCTTGTACACGTGTCAATAAGGAAGCCACATGTACAATGACCAATTTGATGGAAACGAAGAAAATTTCAGTTTTCACTTTTGAACTTCAATTTTTTGTTTTTTCAGTTTTACCCCTCTTTTACCTTTACCTTCCACCCTCAGATTTCACTCTTTTCACATCAAACATGTCCCTGACCTTTCTCCTTCTCGCTAAAACCTTCACCTCTCCAAAACCATCATCATCTTCGGCGATCAACGTTGGATTTTTGAAGGAAGAATTCGGTTGTGGTTAAGGCAACGTCGTTCCTCTTCTTCTTCTTTTTCTTTGTTCGTTTTCACCCATTTTTTGTCCATTTTTTTGATTTTTCGTTTTCAGTTTTTATCATTTCGTTTTCAACATTAAACATCATTTGATGCTTGCTTTGTTGTTTGTTTGTGAGTGTTGTGTTTTTGATACAGTTGTTTAGATTATTCATTTTAGGGTTTTCAATTTAAAACTTAAAAATTTGATTTTTTCTGGTTAGTTACTAAAATTGATGAAGATTAACTTAGTAATAAAGGAAATTACTAATTGATTAAAAAAGTTTCTGAAAAGGGTTAGCATTTTGATGTTGTTTTGTTTGTGATTAAAACTAATGTTGCCAAAATTTGTAGGATGGAAGATAATATCACATTAATCCTGCATCACGGTGATAGTTTAGAACGAGATGAGTATCAGATGTTGCAATATGTTCGCGGTGAATTCTGTGTTTGGAAAGAAAAAAATATGTTGATGAGTTATGTTTGTGGGACATTGCAGAGGCTACTTCAAAGATCAAATTGATTTCTGTTTATTAAATTCAAGGACTTATTTGATGGTTTTTTAATATAATGTAGGGATCCATGTGATAGTTAGACAAATAATTCATTGACTAATATGATGGTAAAATTATTACAAAAAAGCTACATTTCATTCATCTTCAACCTCTTTTCATTACAACTATACACATACCTAGAACAATACAATAGTTTGTTAAAAAACTCAAACAAGCAAATGATGAATATCAAAAACTTCATCAACCTAAGCTCACTTCATATACAATCAACTATGTCCATCAACATTGCCCTCCAAACCTTATCATTGCCACTTTCCTTAGTCTTAACCATGGATTGAACTTCTCCATCAATCTTGTATTTCTTCCATGACCAGCACCATTCAATTGTTTTTAAAGTAACCTAATTCTTCAGCTTCTTCAACCCATACAAAAAATTCACAATTTTTAACATCATCTTGTACAAAACAAAATTCAGAATCAGTAAGATGTTGATCAAACCATTCTTATGTAGATTGAAGATTGCAAAATTAGGGTTCCAATTTTATATATTTTGGGAAGAAAGAGTCGTCGGGGAAGAAAGAAAGAGCCATTGGGAAGGAAAGAACATTTTCTGCAAATCAATCAATTTCTTCCTTGGAAATTTTGGTCATTATCGACCAAATTAGTCCTTGCTTATGTGGCATCTGACATGTGATAGGTTAACGGCTACGCCAGCACCGTTAATACTCCAATTGGACGGAGGGACTAAATTGATTGACATTTTACAAATTAAGGGACTATTTTGATATTTCGTAAAATTGGGGAACAAATTTGGCCAATTTGTGCAAATTCTGGGACGAAGTTGATGATTCACTCATTAATAGTCACTTTTAATTTAGTCTTTGGGCTTATTTTCTTGTTGATGTGTTGTGTTTTTGGCTAGGTGGAAGTGGTGAGCGTGCAAAAATGGGTATGAAATAGATATGTATTATTTGAACAATCATTTACGTGATAATTTATAAAAGAATATAGATTTACAAAGAAAAGTAGTTATTGACATGAAAACAAAAGCAGTGGATAGATAAAGTAAAAAATATATATATTGTTGGTTGTGATGGATGATAGATGAAGAAGTTAATGTTAGGCTTATAAATTAGATGAAGATGTCATTGAGATTAATGATTATGTTGTGAGTAAAAATTGTATAGTTAACACATTTGTTGAGCATGGTATGGATGAGATTAATAGTTAACATATTTGTTGAGCATGGATGAGATTAGTGGGTTAGTTGATATTTCAAACCGTGTTTGTGTTAGTCAAGTGACTAAAGGTTCTCAGGTTGTTGACACTGGCAAGAGAAAATGAGTTTTGGTTTATGTTGACCATGAACAAGAGGGAAATAATATTGAATATGATAGTTCAAGTAGCAGTGAAAGATGAGGGCAAAAGTGTTACCTTTTATAACAGTGAATATTGAGATAGCCTTGGGGATCGAAAATGAATTTGGGGTATCATATGTTTATCTTTTGAATGCTACTAATAAAGTTGTAGTTTAAGAGAATTTATATCAGATTAAAGATATATCAAACAAAACCTTAACACCAAGAGCTAAGGACATTATAGAGGGTGATGTCAAGAGACAATATATTTTGCTCGAGGTATGCAACTGAGCTTATAAGGGTGTCAACTACGAACACTTGTAATATAATGGAGAAATCCTTATTATAAAGTTATAGTTGAAGAGACCAAATTACGATGTAAGCATGCATTCTCATTCTATCATAAATGCGCTATTTTAATGAACAATTTGTCGGAAGCCTTTAATGCCACTATATTAGTAGCTAGCGATAAAGCAATGCTAATAACGTGTCAATGAATTAAAACATATCTTATCAACAAGATTTCAACATTCAAAAGTAAGCTTGATATATGTCAACATGGTCTTTCTAAAACAACATGGTCTTTCTAATTTTCGTCAATTCGTCCGACTCAAAGCTACTTGATTCAAAAACAACCTAATAGAGTGTTCATCTCCAAGATTGTTGACAAATAAATATTGAATTTGGTTCAAAATGGGATTCGAGTTCAAGAAATTTTCTTCCAAATAAATTGGAAATATAAAAGGATATAGCGAGATTCGTTCCCTAGTGAAGTCACTAGTATTATGATTTATAACTTATAAAGGATCAATGGAAGATTGTTAAGTACGACCTTACAACGAGAATGCTTAAGTGAAACCTTGTATTATGCTCTCAGTGGTGGATGTAGAATGTTTTTGGAACTTAGATTTTTACGAACCTAATTTTCTAGCTCTAGAGGGGGTGTGTCTACATAAATTTTATGGTCAAGTCAATATATTATGTTGTTTGAGAGGTTTTAAGTTAGAAAAACGTGTGCTCGAAAAAAGGAAGTGTTTAGCCTTTATAGCAGCTTTATCGTGAAAATTAAAATGCTTACATATGGAGTACTGAAGATGCTTTATGTTTACATCCTAAACTACTCGAATCACCCATAATGATCATATATCGGTCTATCCCAAAATTTGAAAAATATTATATTGATTTTTTTCGTTTTTCACAAAATTATTATTTTTTGCAAATTTAATTTTTTTTACTGTTTTTAAATTCAAATATTGTTTTTGTTTCTATTTTTCTTTTTTTTTAAATTTCGTGTCCTATTTAAAAACCGACTAAGCTAAATAGTCCATTCTCACTATCAAGTTACAATGTCTTATTTAAAGTCATCTAGAATAAAGCTGTCTAATGACTAACGATCTAAATTGACATAAAAAATTTGATGTTGAGAACAATCTTTTTTTTTTTTTTTTACAAATATTATTTTTTTAAAGTATAACTTAAGGAAGCCCCTAATATGGACCTTAAAAATAAAGGTCCACCAATGAACCCATGCATATTACCTGCTATAGCAGGTTACCTTAATTTTAGTGAAAATTGAATTTTATTATCTTCATCACAAAATCACCCAACCACTTCACTCTTCTACAAACACTATTCAGCATGACATTGATTTGCAATAAAGTCATTTGAGATGTGATAAGCAAGCTTATGGATACAACTTAACAACAACTAAGTGACATTGGGTTGCTATTTTATTTTGTTAATTTTCCTTGAAAATCATTTTTTTACATTGAAATGAAATTAAAATAACAGAAATTAGTTGGGTTTTTGTTTCTGTTATGCAGGAAGAGATTACACAAGGCAGAAAAATAAAAGAATTGTTATATGTGAATTAAAATTGAGCTACCGAAAAAGAAGAAGAAATAAGTAGCAAGTTCTCAACATATAGAGAAAATTTATGTGCAAAATGTAATAGTGATGATGAAAAGTCAAAATCCATCATCATAGATCTATGTAGAAAACTTTCAATGTCTATTTTCTTGTAAGATTCAATCAAATCTTCCTTTCCAACTCTCTTTCAATTTCTTCCACCCTCCAATGCCTTCTGTGAAACTACCAAATTGTCCCTCTCATTCCTTGCCCTAACCTTTTGTAATTTTTTTTAAAGTAATTTGTTGCAGTAGGTAACATGGACAGGTCCATGAGTGGATCTTTATTTTTAGGGTCCATATTAAGGACTCCCATAACTCAATTGCTAAATGTAAAATGTTAATATCTAGGAGTTCCACACATCTCCACATTTATGCTGTGCCTACTTGACTATTTGAAAAATAAAATAAAATTGGAGCCTCTTGTTATTTAACCCCCAGATTATAAAGCATATCCTACTCCTATTTAACAAACAAATCAAAATCACCCTTGAATCTTTTTATTTTACTTTTTTAACAAATAAATCACCGTAGAATCTAACTTTAACTCCGCTTCTCACATGTAATTAATTATGTAACTGTAAGTACCTTTTTTTTGCCTTGTAACTATGCAAGTACTACTACATCCAAACGCGTAATCATTCAATTAGTTTTCTGAACATCAAACTCAAAATTCAGTCAAAAAAACATCAAATTTGCAATCCATAAAAAGGAAAGTTTTGGATAAAGTATGAGTTCTTGTAAAAACAAAACATTAAGTGGACCTAGAAAATTAATTTGAAGAAGAAAAAAAATTAACGCATAGAGATAAAGTAATTGAGTTTGAAAATACCGAATGCATGTTTAACATTATTTTTGAGGGACATAAGAGTAATTCTAGAGACATAAATTGACTTTTTTTTGTCAGGTAGCCTAGTGGTTAAAATTCACTTATAAGATGAATAAGTGGGGTGTCCGACCCCGACCCCTGCATATAATAATGCATTGTCCAACTGAGTTATGATGCATTGTCTTACCAACTGAACTATGCTGACGGGACGAGACATAAATTGATTCTAACATAGAGTTATAGTTTTTTTTTTTTTTTATCAATTTAGCCCTCTTTTCTTAAAAAACAATATATATTAATTTTTACCTTAAAAGTTTTTTTTCTCTTAAGTTTTTTCGACAGAATTTCTCTTGAGTTGAGATTTATAACTTTTGTGTCAAAATAATATTTTTTTTTCTTCAACGTTGATATTTATTTTTTAAAATTTGTAGAAAAGTGGCATTTGAATTATACACATATGAAAAAATTTAGGTTTGAATCCAAATGAACATATCTAATATAACAATATTGACGTTGAGTTAAGCTAACCTCTAACTTTAATTTTCAATTTTCAATCTCATCTTAAAATAGAACAAAATAATTTGATTTTCAATCTCTAATAGATGGTACTAAACAAAATTTTCATTCAACCAGCATTTTTAAAAATCAATTTTAAAACCTGAATTTATACAAAAATAAAGTTAGGAGCTCCACTATTTTTTCTTTTTATTGCATTATGTTTATGTCCCATAATTTTTGTCCTTAAATGATTTTTTTAGCTTATGCATAACAAAAAATCCTAAGTTATATATTTTTTCCTAAAGTAACTGTTTACATTTTATTGAAAGAATTCATTACACGAAATGTAAGAATACATTCAAACATTTAAAATAAATGAAGAAAAAACTACATATCCGTTAGACAAAAAAATAATAATAACCTATACTTATGGTATTAGTATTATTTTTTGACAAAATGTTCTTGCTATTGATATTTTCTTGACTTGAGCAATTAATATTGATCATTTTTCTATGATTAACAACAAAGTCAATACATCATAAACAATTTTATATCAGCGGAATATTATTTTTCTTCTTTCGGTTACACGAATAATTTTATTTGACTTCTCACAAAAACAACAAATAAAAACATAAAAGAAGTGGAACTACAAGAACAATTATATTTGACTTGTTACACAAACAACAAATAAAAACATACAAGAAGAGGAACTTCCTCTCAACTTCAACACTTCTTTTTTAATTATTATAATTATAATTTTGTACTTTCTTCTAGGACAATGACTAAATGAATTGAAAAACAAGATAACCTTGAGCACCAAATGATAAATAATTTCTTCAAACGTAACAAAAGATATAATAAGATTTGAATCTCACCTATATTAGTGTTAATTTTCTTTAAAAACATCTTTACTATTCATTATGATCCTTCCGGTGGTTGATGGCAGGTATCATTACATTCGCATTCAGCTATCATGCTGGTGGAGGCATCATTTAGCTTCTATGAGTTTAATGATGTAATTGTTATCTGTTTTTTCCTTATAACTTCGAGTAGCTTGTTTATGAGTTATCAGTGAATGTTTGTACAAATTTATGGGTGTTTATCTTTGCACGTCTTGTGCGAGATGTATCACTCACATTGATCTAATATATTACATTTTGGCTTGTTAAAAAAAAAACTATTCATTATGATCTTACTTAATTCATTAAATTATCTTTTCCAATCGGGCTTACTTAATTCGATGAATTATCCTTGACCAATGTTGTTTCCACGTCAAAGAATGCTATGAAACATCACGAAAATACCAAATTAACCTCATCGACAGTAAATTGCCAAAAAAAAAATTAACCAACAGCAGTTAACTATCGAAGAATAAAATTGTCATAAAATGGCGTTTCTTAACCTTCAGCAGAGTGTAAACAACAATTTTCATTATCTTCAACGCTTACATTCAATTATAACATTTGTTTGAATAGATAAAAGAAATAGAAAAGTTATCGTAAACTTACACATATAAAATAGATGTGTTGGAGTTCAAACCCTAACCATGATATCCATCTAACAATTTCGAGATTTTCGTTAGTGAAGCATGATTTATGGGTTGCAACTATAACGATTTAGTACATCAAAAATAAAAAATTGAATAACAAGAAAAAGAGTAAATCCCCAACAAGAGAAAAGAGAGTAGATAGAATGCCACGTTAAAACAAAAGGGGAAGGTAGGGCCCACAGTCCACACCAAAGCCAAAACTCCTTTGGCTTTAGGTTTGTTTGTCAACAAGACCAACAAAGACAATATATAAACCCTTTCACTCTTCACAATTCCAACTTTTTCCTTTCATTCATTCATTCAATTCAATTCACCAAATTTATTAACACAGACTCTCTCTCAATCCCTTTTTCTTCTCTCTCTCTCTCTCTCTCATCATGGACGATGATAACTGGGTCGCAACAGCCATGGCTGACGACACAATCGTCGCTAACTTTCTCCTTTCCTTCACCAAAAAATCTTCTTCTCCTCTTTATCCACCGTTTACCATTCACTGGAACGTTCAAAAACCCCGTTCAAACCTACGACGGACTCACGCCGTAAAGTTCACTAGAGCAAGTCCTACAACTCCTCTCTCTTGGTCCGCCGCCAATTCTGCTAGTACCGCCACCGCTAACACCGCCGTTACCCTCGCCGACGGTAATGATGAATCATCCAGTTGCTTCATCAAACCGGTTCATTCCTCAAGATCTAAGGTTCGATTTCGTTTCTAATTCCTTTTTTTAATTCCGGTTCGGTTTTTTCTTCATCTTCTTCTCTTCCGGTTTTTTTTCTCTTCTGGCGTGTTTTGTTTGAACGAAACAAACCAGTTAAGAAAATTCTCTTTTTCTGGTTTCTTTCCCTTCTGACTCTGACAGTTTTAATTTTTTACCATTTAAATTTTTTATTTTGACGATTTTATTAACAAGGGTAGTTTTGTCATTTAGAATATCAGATCGGCGGTTTGTGGCCATCTCCGATGAACGGAACCGCCGTGGAAGGCTCAGTTAGTTTCCCTTGGATTTACAGAACTCATGACTTTTGTGAGTTCTGTCGCGTTTTTTCCGCGTCGCATTAATCGAAAATTACGGAAAAAACCCTACTTCTGAGGGTATTTTTGTCTTTAAAGTTTTAACTATAATAAAATTGGAAAACATTAAATTTTTATCCTTTGTCAAAAAACATTAAATTTTAATTATTAACTTTTTTGTGAATTATTATTGGTAACAGATAAAATAAGATTTCATCATCAACAAAAAAAGGTAGGATTCAGTTTTATTTTAAAATTAAAAAGAACAAAGTGATTTTTTTATCATGGAAAAAAATTATAATAAACAAAAATATTTCTTTTATTGAAAAAATAAATGAGTATGAGTATAATAATAATGAATGGTGTAGTTGAATATTGTTATTGTTATTTGTTAGATGAATCTGTCATAACTGCTTAAGCGGCGAAAAATGGTTAAGGATAATTTCGTAATATTGACGTGTCCACACACAAGTAGTGGTTGTGTACTTTGTTTTTTGGGTTCTTGTGTAATGTGTAATGAGATTGTGGAATATTATCCACTGTGATCTCGCTCACTGTACTTTTCCGTGTGGACGCGTTCACACTTTACATTCACATGTTAGACTTCACTTTTGTTTCATTCATTCTCCGTCCAATGTTATATTCCGGAGGAGTATTACATAGGTTGGTTCGATAAAATTCCACACAATCACATACTAAAGATTGTAGAATTGAACGTATATTGTCAAGTCTTAAGTCAATATCACCGGATCAACCTAAGTGGATTGAGGAAAATGTTTTATTAATGACAAAACTTAAGCTAGCGATATAAGTGTTCTTAAATCTTAACTCTTAAAAGATAAAAATGTATCGTTGAAATCACTAACATTTTTTTTTCTTTTCAATAGTAAAGCTTGTTAAAGAAAAATGTGAAAAAGGTAATTTTTCTTATTTCTTGATTTGTCACAATGTGAAAGATTAGTTTAATTATGAACTAGTGGGACATAAGAGTGTGTGCCAAAAGAATAGGTGATGTTATTTATTTTAGAAATCATGGCATCTTATGAGTTTAGTGGGATTTACGTGATATACTGTATAGTACGGAGTGGGGTCAATGTAACATTATTATGATAGAATATGGTACATTGAGTACTGTGCTCTGAAGACAGATACTGGTAGGGTAGTAGTACTAGTAATAGTATTCTCCTACATTATTTACATTATTACATTTATATGTGATGGTTGAGTTGAGTCCCATTATTTTCAATGAATGTGCCTTCATAATGTTTTGAAATTATGTTAGATTCTTGGTGTAATGTGATTTATGTATGTCTAAGCTCTGATATCTTAATATTTTTTTTTGTATCTTGCAGGTTGATGAGCAAACTGAAGCCACTGCCAACAAAAGGATAACAAGAAAGAAAAGGGTAAGTACAAGTTTTTGTTTCAATGTCTATCTATTTGCACACTTTTTGTTTTAATAATTTCATCATATTCATGGGTTAAAATAAAAAATGAAATATTTTTCACTTTGTCTATGGGTCTGCAATTTATTTTGAAGAAAATGATGTGTCCTGTTTTGAGTTACATGATTAATATCTTAATGCTTTTGAATGCAGTCTCTGCCTGAACTACTTGAGGAAGAGAAGATGCTTCTGCAAGAAAGGGGAAATTTGAAAGATGTATGATATTGAATAACTTCCCTTGAATAATGTGTGTGTGTGTCTATATATATATATATATATATATATA
>Ga0099826_10002520_pt1 | contig 11877 bp, 7 predicted proteins | sample Mtrugardesep15_FD_76830 | JGI IMG/M metagenome (GOLD analysis project Ga0099826, IMG submission 76830) | Root nodule microbial communities of legume samples collected from California, USA - M. trunc garden sep15 | ecosystem: Host-associated > Plants > Roots > Nodule | place: USA: California...
ATATATATATATATATATATATATATATATATATATAATGAGTCTTGTTAACGAGTGTCATCAGATATTGTATTTTAAATAAAAATTTATATATTAAAAAAATCAAATAGTTCAATTCCTAAAACATCAAATACACAAGTTTTCATAAAAAAATACTACTTAAAATTCTTAAAGAGTGCAAATATAGTTCTGGCCTAAAATGAAATGAGTAAATAAGTGTAGAAGTTATCCTTGGAGACCATCCCACATGGGATGACGGCAACAGACAATAATAAGCTTATCATAAGTCATTTTACTGGATTACCAACTTGATATTTTTTATCACAAGCATACTTCAAAGTGACAATTGAATCAATAATGATTTCTGAAAATAAAAACACAGCCAGGGTCCGGTTCACTTTCTTTTTATTAGAGCTCTAGTGGTTAAAACTAAATTGACATGCTAAATGCCTGATTCCCCTTGTGTGACACTGCGGCGAAAATGTCATATGACATTGCTCAACCACAATGTGACGATATCACCTGACATTCTTACCCCACACCACATAGTATCCCTAGTATTACAAGTGTGGATAAAAGCTTTCTTTTCTTAATTCTTTTTAAAAACAAAGTTCAGTTGAGTATCATAAATGGAAACAAGGGAATACTTCGCAAGCAAAAACTCAAATGTACAGAAAGAAAATGGTAAAAAACAAGTTAGCCAAAAAGCAAAATTGAAAGTTATTATAGAAATAGAAAAAGAGTCAACCAACAGGAACAACGCCCTTAACTACTGTAAATCCAAAGAAAGCAAGAGATTATGATGCAAAACATTCTGTACAAATAATTTTTTCCAACATCTTCATTAGGAAAATATTGTATAAGATTATCAATATTATTTCAATGTTAGATGTAGAAGTGGGAACGGTTAAATTAAATGCTCAAAGGCGGTTTCCTTTTGAAAGTGTTAACAATGAAATGAATTAAACAAAAAAGAAAGCGTGAAATTAAGTGTACCTTCATCTTGTGGTATGAGTTGAGCGTTGGATCCAAATTCTTGAAGAAAGCAATTCAAAGCCAGAAATGAACATAAGATAATATAATTCACCAATTTGAAACCTGACATCGTAGACCATATATTTGCTTTGTCTCAAAGATTCGAGAAACAACACAGACCGAAACAACGAAAACAAAAGTTGGTGTGTTAAATTAGGATACTAGGATTAATTGTGCTAAAAAAGGATGTGTTAATTTGTTAAAGGAAAAAAGAGGGAAGCTTTTTATTTAAAGGAGAGTTTGAGTGATAAAAAATAAAACTTTTAATTAATGAAGTGAAAGTGGTCCGGATGAAAGAAAAAGGAAAATAATTGTACGAGATATGGAAACAATAAAACGAGCTGCTGTATATCCGCGCCTTGTATGGGTAGATAGTCGTTGATAAAAAAATTTATCAGATCAAAATTTTAATAATTACACTTAAATATTTGTGTGAAAAAACATAAACTTTAAATTTGTCTGTCTTAGTTTATTTGTTAAACATAAACTTCTACCTATCAATTATTTTTGACTTAGAATCACTTTTATGCATTTTTTTAAGTGTGTATAGAAACAGTTTAGAGTCTAATCGAAATGAGAGTCTGAAACAGAGTTATACATGTACAACAAAATCGAGAGGGAGGGAGGGAGGGAGAGAGGGAGAGAGAGAGAGCATAATCTTATTATATTTAGGTTTTGTTGATTTTAGATTTGATGATGATTTTGTATTGATTTGTTATATGTTGTTTAGAATAGAATTGTGTTAGAAAATGTTAGGAATTGTTAGGTATTAGAAATTGTGTTAGAAAATGTTTTGATCTGATGTTTGCATCGTGTAGAAATGTCTCAGAAACAGGGTGTGCTGCTCAATTAAAAAAAGAGAGTGAGAAGAAGAATGGAAAATCGACAGTGACATGGCACGGAATTGAATGTGATGGTCCCGTTAAAAAAAACGATTCGAAGGTGCCGATGTATAACCAGTCCATGCTGAGGAGGAGTGAAAAGACATGTTATTTCGGTCCTCAACCAAAAGCAGGTGCTCCAGGGACTGTCGAGGACAACCCAATTGACTTGTGTGACGAGGAAGATGATTCAATGTAATGGCTTGTAATGTCTAATTGTTTTGGATATTTTTTTTATATTTTTTTTATTTGCCGCGTATTTTGATACATTTTGGTACTTTGAATAAAGTCGCGTATTGAATAGATTCAATTAAAGTCGCGTGTTGAATAATTTCGATTAAAGTTGTGTATTGAATAAATTCAAATAAAAGTTACATTACATTACATAAAGTTCCTAAATATGTCCTATCATTACATTACATTCGGGTAGAGTCTTCCAACTACAACAATTGTCTTACCTCTGAAATAAGGTAAATTCAAACTTGCTAAACAACATCTCTCAAGCATTCACCCAGAATTTCTATTGTTCCATTCAAAAGATTAAATTCTTGTTAGTTTGGTTTAGTTGATGGTATTGAAGTGTCAAAAGAATGAGGTGCATTTTATGACACTTCATCTAAACCAAACTAACAAGAATTTAATCTTTTGAAAGGAACAATAGAACTTCCGGGGTGAATGCTTGAGAACTGTCGTTTAGTAGGTTTGAATTATCCCATTTCAGAGGTAAGACAATTGTTGTAGTTGGAAGGTGCATTCTCTACCAATCACGATCTTCTGGCGGAATCAAACTGTTGAAAATATCTTCAGTTGATCTCAGCAACGTTGCATGCATATCGATCCACTGGATCATGTTGTGCTTCCAAAACATGCTCCTCGCCTTATCGTCGTTCGTTAATTTCACCCAACTGAATGATATTATCCCATCGTCGAGCGTTGAACGTTTATACCGAACGTATTCCACCCTCCTTATGTCTCCGGGGTTGACTCCTTAGTTGAATTCATTCAGTTGATCCTTGATACCTCTTAACGTGACACGAAGGTACCGAACCTTCAACCTCTGAGGTTCTCCACCGTTGAATTATGCTTGAACGTCGAACATATCGGCCATTGTTTCAAATATAAACAATAAGAAATTAAAAACAATCAATGAAAAACTCATTCAAACATTTCATCAAACACTTGGAGTGCAAATTATACATAAACCCTAAAAATCATAACTATAACATAAACATCATGCAAACAGTTTAGCAAAATTAATCAACTTACATCTCTACTCTAAAAATGAATTATAACATGTAAATCTACTCAAAAACTAAAATAAAAAAAGAATATCTTCTCAAACACCAAAATTTAAAATAACCCTAAAAATTATAACCATAACATAAACATCATGCAAACATTTTAACAAAATTAATCAACTTACATCTACTCTAAAAATGAATTATAATATGTAAATCTACTCAAAATATATAAAATAAAAAATAAAAAAAACTTCTCAAACACCAAAATTTAAAATAACCCCAAAAATCATAACTATAACATAGACATCATGCAAATATTTTAGAGAAATTCTAATATGGACACAGGACCAAATAAAAAGTGTTTGGTCACACACACATAAAGAAATATTTTTTTAATAATAAGGTGGAAAATGATAAAAAAAAAAAAGTGATTGAATATTTTAAGAAGAATCTTTTTATGTGTGTGTGACCAAACACTTTTTATTTGCTCATGTGACCATGGAAGAATACCTCAACATTTTAACAAAATTATTCAACTTACATCTACTCTAAAAATGTATTATAACATGTAAATTTACTCAAAAACTAAAATAAAATAAATCTACTCAAAATCTACTTAAAAACTCAAAAACTAAAAAAGAAAAACATTTATAACAACTAAAATGTAAGTTGATAGTACTATGACCACTTACTTGTGATTTTGTTGAATAAATTTGGTTGAGGTTTTTAGAGAGTTTTTGAGAGAGATTGAGGAAATTTTGTGAGTTTCTGAGAGTAATAATGGATCAGAGAGCTTCTGACAGAATTTGTATCAGGATCGTATCGGCAGTTAACTACCTATGGATCTCTCGGCACTTAACTGCCGCCGGTTTCATCGGTGGGTAATTGCCGCCAGTTCTTTAATTCCTCGACAGTAAACTGCCGTCGGGTCTTTTCCGTCATTTACAAGTGTTTTTCAGCTAATGATGATGTGTCAACAACATTTTTCAATAAGTGGCAGTCTTTATGAATTAGAGTTAGAAAATCATTTGCAAAACTTTTGAGAAAGAGACAAGAATAGAGAAAAGAGGCAAGAGGTGAAGAAAATGAGATCTAAAGAGAAAGAAGACGAGAGTTTAAGGAATCAAGAAGAGAGGGCGAACCAAGCTAGAAGGAAGCTAATTTTGAAGAGTTAAGAGGTACAAGGGTTGATTATTTTCACCATACGGGATTTATGAGCAATTGGGTAGTTATGGGTTGTATAATTTTATGAGCAATTGATGAATATAGACTATCCCCTTTACCTCTAACCTTCAAGAATTAGAATATTAACTTCACTTTTGCTCCAAGCTCCAATCCAAATTTTCTCTCTCTAGCTCTTCTTCTAACCCTTCTTGATTCACTTTCTATTTCTACCTCTCTCAAAATGTTTGTAAATGAGTGAATGAGTGTAATAACCTAATTTTCTTAAGACTAATGATTATATATTGATCGCATAATTGGATTTAGTCTCTAGTTGTCTTAATGGGCTAAATATTCTCACCAACTAATTCACCAAAGTTTCTACTCACTTAACTGTTAAAAATAATGAATAGTTACAGTCTCTTAACTAATCACCTCAACTCACTAGTAACTTAATAAAAATAATTATTCCCACTTAAAACACTAAAATTAACCCGCTTAACGAAATGACTAATTACCCTGGTTCACCAAATGACCAAAATACTCATGAGTCCAAAATGTCTAAAATACCATTCTTAAGCCAAAATTCACTAATCCTGACTAAAATATGCACAGAGACAAATAATCACATACAAGCACATATAAACAAACATAATAGATAATTAAAATAATTTTAGCGAAAAACGGGCTGTCACAGCTTCACTTTAGCTCATAGCCTCCAACTCTAAGCGCTCTCTCTCTAGCTCCTCTTTTCTCCTATTGATTCACTTTCTCTCTCTTGTTCTATGTATTTGGGAAATGAATGAAATGAGTAGAAGACCTAGTTTTCCTCTGTTATGCTTATATAGCCACCTCTAATTGAGTTTGGTTACTATTTGTCTTAATGAGCTCAATATTCTTACTAACTAATTCATAAAGGTTACTACACAATTAAACCGTCAAAATAACAAATAATTACCGTGTCTAATTAATTACTTTACTCACTAGGAACCTAGTAAAAATAATTATTCCCACTTAAAACATTAAAAAATAATCTTTCTAATAAAATGACTATTTTACCATTCCTCACTAAAATACTCCGAGTCTAAGTGACTAAAATATCCTTCTTAGGTCAAGAATCCCCTGATCTTGAGTAAAATGCGTGTAGATGCAAATAATTACATACAAGCACGCACAAACATATATATAATAAATAATTAAAAAAAGTCAAAACTGCGTGTGAAAAGAACCCCGGTTCAACCTCTTCAATCTCCATTGTTGCTGTAGAAGGAAGGGCCAAGCTGATCTTCAACAATTTCTTGTTTTCAAATAAAAATCTCTTTTGTGACTGACCCATTTAATTTGCCATTTCAAATGCTTCCATATCAACCTCTTGGGTAATAATAATAGGGAAAGAATTATACGAATCTACTTTAAAATGCTCCCATCTAAAATTCTTCTTCATCATTTCAAGCATTCACATGTTTTTATTTTGCTTTGAATTTATTGAATCCATAGTATATGCAAGACAAAAAGAATTTATTGGCGATTGATAGTTTATTGAACTAATTTGACTTGGCCCATAGTGAAATTTGGGGAAAGATTTGTTTTTTGGTTGATCTTTAGCTGATTTAGGTGTTGAAACTTGAAGTTTGATTTTAGGGTGCCTTGTTGTTGTGATGTTGGTGGCCCATATCCTTCTTTCTCAGGTCACACCGTCGTAGAAGCTATATTTTGGCAACCTTTAATATTTTGCACATAAAAAAAAAAAAATATATAAAACAAAGAACTAAACCTTGGGACCAGGTAAACAAGTAATTGTGTTTAAAAAACGTATGACGTGGCCGAGTCAGCGGAAGAGTGTTTAACCGAGAGTGTAATAGCAACTGACGCTAGCATTGCTCATTAAAAAAAGCATCTAAATTGTTTCAAAGTCCGTAGTCATGAAAATTTTAGAAAACTACTATCGTTGCATTTTTCGTTCGCGTACTGCAGTCATTCTGAAAATGTCCTTGCATTAGTTAATTGTTTTTGCGCTAGTTAACTAACGCAAGTGTAAAAAACAATAGACTTAGTTTTTATACATAACTTAAGTCACGCTGCGTGCGTTAACTCACGCAGATTCTGTTTTTGGCATTTAAATAAAAGTTGCTTATGTAATGACTTAGGTTTGGACAACAATAGCATGGCATGTTTGTTCTGTTAGTGTGGTTGGCTTGATTTTTCTAGTGTCTTCTCTCTACTCAAATGTTATCAGTACTGTCTCTTTGGCTATAACTCCTATTGTCGATTACACAGTTTTTCTTTTTTATGACAAGATGAATGGGGTGGAGATAATATCTATGCTTATGGCTTTATGGAGTTTTGCTTCATATATCTATTAGAATTATCTTGATGATTGAAAGGCAAGATGGTACTTCTAAGCCCTGCAATGAATCTTCATATTGAGAATGTTTAATTTTGTAAACATCCAATAATCATGCCCTTTTTGGTGAAGAGAAACAGCCCCTCATAGGGTATCATAATCCATTATGTATTGGTCCCAACCATCAACATCTCTCATTTAAATGTTTTTGGCATTGAATGGTAAAAAAGTTGATGAGAAAATAGAACCTGCGTGAGTTAACTCACGCATGTGTTAAATTCTGCGTGAGTTAACTCACGCAGCGTGACTTAAGTCACGCATGTGTAAAAACTAAGTCTATTTTATTTTACACTTGCGTTAGTTAACTAGCGCAAGGGCATTTTTTAAATGGCTGCAGGACGCGAGCGAAAAGTATAAGAGAAGAGCAGTAATCAAAATTTTAAATGAAGTCTTCAACCACACTGTTAATGCGGCCCTTGCTGCATGGGGGAAGGAAAAGAAAAAAACTTTGATGAGGACCTTGGTGTTGAACCAAACCACATGAATGTGGACTCTATTGTGGTCAAACATTACTTTATTTTGATCCATTCCGGCTACCCTTCAATAGTTTTCATGCATGCATGGGATATAAGTTTGTTAGCTTTAACACGATATTGTTAACTGTTTTTTTAATAAGCAAAAGGGATTTTTGATATAATTAGTGGTTAAAATTTCACCTTTAAAATTAATAAAAAAAAATGAGTTTGAACACGAGTTCTTGAATATTCTAATTCATCGTCTCTATCAAATAAATTATGATCCTGGAGACTCTTGTTATCTATTTTATATCTTTGTCCCTTCATCATTTCCTCTATCTTTTCATTTTGTATATTTGGTTTCTCTTTCTTTACACTCACAAAATTACAAGTGCACTCTTGCCCAAAGAAGGCAATCCAAATCTCTCAAATGAAATGAATTCAGATGTGGTCAACAACATTAATCGTAAGATGAACCGTTGATAAGATGGAAAACATGAGAGACATAGCAAGAGATAACATGTTTCGACTTTTGAGGGTTTGTTTTTATCCTAATATGTTTTTGACTTTTGACTTTTGGGGGTTTGATTTTTTTCTTAAATATAAAATATCTCATAGTTAGGAAACTATAAAATTATATTGAATGAGAATTTTTAAGTGATTGTATAAATTCTTCAAATTCAATTTATATTGCTACAATAAACTCAATATTAAAAATATAATAATCATAAGTATTTATTTATCATCATCAAATTTTAACCGTCACCATATTTCTTATTCTTGATCTATAAAAGAGGGGTGATTTAGGTTAAATTTTGACTCAAAATCACTTATCCGAATTGTTTTACTTTTTTTTCTTAGCTAAATAAGTGATTTTCACGTATTTTTAATCTTATTTTGTTTGTTTTTGTGATTTAGGTTCAATTTTGTTTGTTTTTCATCTTTGTGCGGTGTGTTTTTTAATTTTCTATCTTAGTGCGGAGTTTATTTGATTTAGATTGAAAGATTAACTTTGAGCAATTGCAGATTCAATCAATGACTTTGTCGTCGTCAATGTTGCAGATCTTGAGACATAGATATTTCGGAAACTTGAATATAGTCATATTTGTAGGCATAAGTACTATGTCGTTTTATGCTATTAACATGGATATTATGAGTTTGTTCGCCGATTCATTTTTTTGTTGTTGAAAGAATTATCCTTGTTTGTTTTTAGCAATTTTGAATTTGTATTGTATCAATGTACTATATCTATTTAAATAAATGAATATCAATTATTTTTGTCAATTTTTTTAATCATTATCTATAAAAAACATTGTTTTAAATTTTTACAGGGATTTCTCTAATTTTCCATGTTCTCCTATGCTTTAAATTCCTATCCCATCCCTCTCCAAATCACTAGCTGAATTTAAAAATGTTTGAATGAGGTAATTGCATTTTTTTTTAAAATTATAATTTATTATTATAAGCAATTGAAATAATTTAATTGAATTGTCTTAATTTTCAAATAATTTGTCTCAAAAGTATTGACTATACTTTAGTAGAAATTGCCTTTCACATATTTGACCAAAAATATATTATTAATTTACTGTTCGCGGTCATTGACGACTCTGGCGTGGAGGGATAAGTCTTGGTAGAAATTACCAATCGGGTGAGTTTCACACTCAATAATATATATTGGCATGTGAACAAAGCTATTTTGATTCGAATTGCATTGCATTTCTAAAACAAAACACACATCCACTTTTTCTTCACTTCTTCCAAAATAGCAAAAGGGTTTCTTATATCACATTCATCATCAAATCAACGACAAACACAAAAATTATGAGTTTCTTCTTTTTCTCTCTATTTTCTCTCCTTTTGCTCTTTCCTCTTTGTTTTGTTTCATTTACTTTAGGAGCAACTTTACAAGAAGACGAAGGTACATATGATATGATAATTGATACATAACAATGAATTTTACCCATTTTGCATGTTGTTGTTCTAATCAGTTTGTGTATTTATTTATTTCAGTGGAAGCTCTGAAAGACATAGGTAAAACACTTGGGAAGAATGATTGGGACTTCAGTGTAGATCCATGTAGTGGAAGGAATAACTGGAAATCTTCAACTCAATTACATGGTTCTGAAAATGCTGTCACTTGCAATTGCTCTTTTCAAAATAACACTCTCTGCCATGTTGTTAGCGTGTACGCATACTCTTCCTCTTTCATTTACTCTTTTTTAATGTGTCTACAATAATGCAAGTTGTAGAGATAGATAGATAGATAGATGATTGTAGATAGTTGAATATTTTAATGGGTTGGATTTTGTGTATATAGACAATGATAAGATTTTGTAGGTCATATAATCTGATGGTAGAAAAAAGTGGTCCAACTTGGTGGTTGTGCAAACTATAATGACCCTTCAAACTAACCAAATTTTCAACACTAGACCACATGCCATGGAATCAATGGTTTTGGTAAATCTATGGGCGAAGAGTGGGTAGAGATTTCCTTAAAATAGATGAAGAATTTCAATTTTTTTTTTTAAAAGGCTAAGAAAAATATATTAATAAACCACCGATATCTAAGCCAAAGCAACCACACAAAGTCCATCATTCATCATGATCACCCCTCACGCTGAAGCTTTTTCATCTGCACACACTTATACTCGTATCGCCGTTGTCTCCGCACACAACGGAACCCGCTGCCTGAACACCCTTGCTCAAGAGGACTTTCGACACAAAGAGCCGATCGAACCCTTCATTGAACCACGAGTTTGATACCACTGTTGGGTCACGAGGGGAGCCAGAGGGACCATCCACATCTAGGCCAGAGCAACCACACAAGTGAGAGAAACACCACATTCTTACCCAAAACCTTAAGGCAATGGGACAAATAAAGTGTTCAACCTCCATTTTTTTATCCGATGTGAGACATATAACTCACACTTGCGCACAACATGATGAACCGAAGAAAAGCCTAACTAACAAGAAATCATAGGCCAAAGACGACCATATAAATCACATTGAAAAAAAGAAAAAGAAAGAAGATGATCACAATCTTCCATAAAACCACAATCAACCGAACAAAAAATGTCAACATTAGCCAAAATATTCCGCCTAAGCAAATTGTCCTTCGTCGGAAACCAATTCAGAAATAGACGCCATATAAAAATATTGACTAACCGCTTTCAAGTAATTATAAGCACTTTTGACTGTGTACCGTTGAGTAGGATCAAGTTTCCACACCCAACGGTCCACGGTCTCAACCTGCAAAACAACATGTGTTAATCGATTCACACATTCCCTCACCAACAACTCCTCCTCCCATGCAAACAACCTTCTTCGCCATTTCCACGTCTCGCCGTAACCCCACACCCCAAAGCAAACATATCAACCACCAATGCCAATTTATTATCGGGCAACTCAAAAAGCCTTATAAAACCAATATAATTATATAATTAGAAAACTAACATTTGTACAACTATTTTGGAACAACTGTTGGGATAAATCCTTCTTTCATAATGTCATTGTGTTCTTACTCTCTCATTCACTCTCTATTGTTTTTGTCCCAAAAGAAAAAAGATGACAATGTTATTCCAAAAGTTGTTCCTAAATGATTGTACAAATATCATTTATATTTTTATAAACACGACTTATTTTTTCATACATCAAATATTGCTACCATACTCTTTATTGGCATCATTGCTATGCTAATTTCTTTTTTTTTTGGTCTAATTGCTATGCTAATTTCTAATATATCTCTTTAATTATCTCTGTGGTTAAATGCGAAAGTATGCATGCATAAAACTTTTTTACACTTAATATGCATATCAATTAAACTCATTGTTTTTAAAGTTTTCACTTCTAACAACATTTATTAATGGTTTAATGGCCTTACAGTGTTCTAAAAGCACAAAACCTTTCAGGTACTCTTCCACCTGACCTAGTGAGGTTGCCTTTTCTCCAAGAAATGTATGTTATACTCAATAAACTTACTGTCTCACTATTAAATTACATCATTTTTATTAACTTTTATTATTGTATTGATTACTTTTTATTTTTGGTTGATACAGTGACCTAACCCTCAACTATCTTAACGGTACAATTCCAAAACAATGGGTCACATTAAAACTTGTAAACATGTAATACATACATATCTTTCTCTATTATGAGTTTCATTTTAAATTTCATGAACCAGTTTTCATTTATTCATGTTTTCTAATGGTTATTTATCTTGTACAAAATTCATGAAACATTGTACAATATTGTTTCTTTTGGTTAAGTTCCTTCTACGGAAATCGTCTATCTGGTCCAATTCCAAAGGAGTTTGGAAACATCACCACTCTCAAAAGCTTGTAAGTATTTTGTTTGAGAATTTGTCCCATTTCAATTATTTGTTGTGATATCTTGAGCAACTTTATTTTAAATGAACAGGGTATTGGAGTTCAATCAATTATCCGGGAATCTTCCCCCAGAACTTGGGAGTCTTTCCCAGATTGAAAGACTGTAAGCCTTTCATATGATTTTTGTTATGAGACACTGATATAGTGATCTTTAATAGCATTGATTAATATTTGATACATGTTATTTGCCTGTAATTTATTCTTTGGTGTTCTTGTAGGCTTCTTTCTTCCAATAACTTCACCGGAGTGTTACCTGCAACATTTGCTAAGCTCACTGCATTGAAGCAATTGTAAGTATCTTACTTTCGTTAATGC
>Ga0099826_10002521_pt1 | contig 11876 bp, 2 predicted proteins | sample Mtrugardesep15_FD_76830 | JGI IMG/M metagenome (GOLD analysis project Ga0099826, IMG submission 76830) | Root nodule microbial communities of legume samples collected from California, USA - M. trunc garden sep15 | ecosystem: Host-associated > Plants > Roots > Nodule | place: USA: California...
AAAAAAAAAAAAAAAAAAAAAAAAACTTTTTTTTTTTTTTTCCATTTGTCCTATTTCTTCATGTGTCATCAGGGTGCTTGAGAGAACCATGTCAAAGGAACTCGGAAAAATGACACAGTAACTTCAGGAGAAAGGGTGCTCTCTTGCGGCTACGATTTACGAAAGTATCCTAGGAGGAGTCTCAATCTCAAGAGGAAATTGCAAATCACAAATAATAGCAGTTTGTTCTAATTCCACTACATTACAATGCTATAATCGCTATTTAACAAAATGTTGTAACTAAATAGCGTATAGTGGAACAATACCAATTTGTTCAAATTCTACTAGCGCTATAGCGCTATAGCCGTTATTGGACAACAATGGCAATCAATCATGATATCTCATTCTCGTTATACTAGTCTGCAAGGTTTGCATAGTTGCGTCATATGGGTGGCAGGGTGGGGAGAAAAGGACTAATGTGGAAGCATAAGCCAAACTCCATGAAAATTATAAGGGGGTATAAAAAAACATAGCATTGTACAAAAATCCCTTTTTCTCAAACTCATTGAACATGAATTAAGTTGAAGCATTGAGCAGTTAAAAACTAAAAAAAACCCTCTTTTTGATATTTTTTTTTCATTTTCCAGTAGTAATTAACTTCTAACATCACAAATTCACAATAAACCCAGCTAAATAAACCCTAAAAAAACATAATTTTGCCCCAATTTATAATCTTGATCAAATTCTTCAGGAATGAATTTCTAACAAAACAATTGAACATATAATTTTGATGGCATGTAGAATATATACTATGCAGCAAGTTAAAGCTTAAGAGAAAAAGGGGATTGAATTGAAAAAGAGTCAAACCTGGAATTGAAAATGGAGCTTGATAATTGATATGAAACCTGAAAGATGAAAACTTTAAGAAAATGATACGTGAGAGAGTGCAATAGAATATATAATGGAATAGAAAAGACACAATGAATCTAAACCTTAATGTTTCCTTGTACCTCGGACTAGAAATCCGGAGGTGTTGTCTCGTTTCCTTCTACCAGCTACGGCTGTGTTTGGTGGTCTTTATATTACCATTTTTTTTTTAAAGAATTTATATTACGATTTTTAAATACAGTTTTTGTCCTAAAAAATATTTGTAAAAGTTAAAAGATTGATTAGTAAGATTAGTGAACAAAAAAAAAAATTGATTAGTAAGATTGTAGTGACTTATAATAATATTATAAAATAGAATTTTTAAAAATTTGTAAGAACTTTGATCAAGATTTCTAATTAGAATTTAAATGGATTGATATTATAATTTTTTTTATAGGATGTTAAGTGAATTTATGATTTACAAGATTTCAAATGATGGAATGAGTTTCAAACAAACATTTGAGAGAAATGATAACGACATATTCTTTTATATAATTATTATAACACAATAATTTTTATTAATTAAAATATAAAATTATTTTCGTTAAATTTGTGTGCTTGATTTGAATTTGTTGGAATTCAGATTATGTGTCATGAAGTTGTTTGTTGTCTTCTTCCTCTTCTCGGGTTAACATTAACAATGATTGTCCGTCAACCAAGCAACATCGTTCTTTGACTTAGGCCTTAAATAATGTCATTGATGTCTCTAGCTAGCTTCTGAATCCTTGTTTCAAGGGTGATTTCATGTCGCTTAAAATTCATGAGGAAGTATTTCAATAAGGGTTGTGAAAATGCAAGAAGAAATTGCATGAAAACTGTACCTACAAAAAGAGGATACACCACTAAAATTCGGCGACCATTAATTGAAGTTAGCTAAATTATGAAAATCATTACGCTTTTGGAAAATAATACTGCTAAGGGTTTTTATGAATTTCATTTTACTTTGCAAGTGGATTTGAGAAGCGTCTTGGATGTGGGAGCATGGTCTTTGCATTTTGATGGTTTGTGTTTGATGTCCTGGACTTCTAACTTCAGTTTAAGTAAATACAACAAACAAACTCTAAATGTTGGATTTGGTTAGTTGAATTGTCATTGAAATACTAGGAACCTAGCTATTTGGTAATGTTGGTAGTATTATGACTTAAATTGCTTTAGATACAGTTGTGGGAGATTAGTTTTTGGATATTTTGTGTGGGAGATTAGTTTTTGAATATTTTTTTAGGGTTCTTGTTGACATTGATATCGTAGGAAAAGTAATAATAAGATCAAGGTGGAACAATATGATTTTGCTTTTTTGCATCAGAGTTGAACATGAGAGAGTTTGTAACGCCCGAGGCTGACGAGTATGGGGAGTGATCGTCGGTGCATAAGGCATGACAATGTGCGGCTCCTGACAACTTCTAGGTAAACCGAATCGCATTGGAATGAGAGGGATCATGCAGCTGTGCAGGTATGAGACTGCATGGTTGAAGGAAGGTTTATAAGAATTGTGTGGTACTACCTATATCAACAAGATGCATCTTCTTTTCGGTGGCTCATGTTGAGCGTGCTTGACTTGGAGTAGTTTTTGGATGGGTGACCTTATGGGGAAGTTTTCCGAAAAGCGTGTGAGTGAGGACAAAACGCGCTGAAAAGATTTATGTGGAGTCAGTCAAGCAATCTTAAAAGTTGTCTAGAATGTTACAGAGTTCCTGCAATTTGCTCTCATTGTTATATTATTGGACATTTTTCTACAAATTGTAATATAATTACCTTACAAGAAAAGTCCAATGCTTCCAAGAGCAAAAAATAACAATGTATTAGAGTTGACATGTCAGTGGAGGGTCAAAACTCGTGGATAGAAGGCTATATAATAAGTTAATTTGGGTGATGGAGAAAAATGCTCAGAATGAGGTTCCTCTTAAAAAGATCATTAATGAGAACAATTTGTTTGCATTTATCCCCGAGACAGGTGACAATAATTTTAACATCGAGTAATCCACAAATACTAGAGACATCTTACATAAGGTGTTTGATTGATAAGTATACCATCACGAAAGTAGTACCTTACAATCATGAACATATTAAACTTGACCTAAATATTTCTATTGCATGTAATGTAAGATATACAACCAAGACCGAATCTAATTCCCTTTGATGCTAAAAAATTGAATCACAAAGTTATTAATCATATAAAAATACTTGCAATATTTTTTAAGACAGGGATACAATCGATTTACATAATGATATCTGAGTTAAATATACTCTCATCAAAGACGAGAGTTTGTAGCAGTTACATCTAAAATATAGATGTATGTATAAGACAAAAACATCTCATAAAAGCTCCCTCACTACATAGCAGTGATCTTTTAAAAAATAAAAAATATTTTTTGTTATAATTTTTTATTTTTTAAAAATTAATAAATATTAAATTTAAAATAAAAAAAAAATTTGTTTTTGTTGGTTAAAAAAAGAGGGATCGAATTGAAGCGAAGGTGGTAACGAAGATAGATAGAGAGCAATGGAGCAATACTCTTCTCCTGGTGGAACATGGACGATGATCCCAACCCCTAATTCCAATACCCAAATTCAATCCCAATCTCATTCTCAATCTCATTCTCAATCTCAATCCAATCAAGATCCAAATCTTTATCTTCAACAACAACAATTTCTTCATCAACAACAACAACCTCAAACAACACAATCTCAATTCCAACAACAACAGCAGCAGCAACAGCTTTATCAACAACAACGTATTCTGCAACAGCAACAACAACCTCAACCACCACCACCTCCACAACAACAGCAGAATCTTCATCAATCACTTGCTTCTCACTTTCATCTCTTAAACGTACATACATTAACCCCTTCAAAAACCCTAATTTTCATTTCTATTATTTTCTCATTTTATTTAATTAATTAATTGAAGATTTCTTGTTGTGGATATAGTTGGTGGAGAATTTGGCTGAAGTTGTTGAACATGGAAACCCGGATCAGCAATCAGATGCATTGGTATGACTCTTTCTATGTAACACTCACACTTATGATCTGTGATTACGTTCAATTAATTCATTTAATCAATTTTTTTTTAATTCGTCTCATGATTATTTATTTGAATTTGAATGCATTACTCATTATGTTATTTTTGTTTGATTTTGTTGGTTGAAGATCACTGAACTGAGCAACCATTTTGAGAAGTGTCAGCAGCTGTTAAACTCAATCTCTGCTTCTATTAGCACCAAGGCTATGGTATCTCTTCTTTACTTCCTTTCCTCGCGCTTTGATTTTGTATATTTATTTTGTGTGCTTGATCATCAATGTAGTATGAAAATAGTCAAAAGTTGTATTGGTGAAATTCAATGTTTATGGTAGTAAGCTATTAAGCGAAGTATATGAAGAGAAGGGATTCCTTGACTCTAGGAGTAAGTATTTAGAGATACTACAAATCTTGACCCTTAAATTTGTTATTAGTTAATGACTATGATTAATTACTAATTATCACTCACGTAATACTCCTCCAGCCTGCACATGTGAGATGGCTTAGGGTAACGATGGAGAGAGGTACCTTCAGATTACCATCAAAGGCCAGTTCCATCAATTATGGTTATAAAAAAGATTGCACACTCTTCGTAATCATGATGGTGAAAAAGTCAAATTGGGCTTTTCGGTATTGATTCCAGTGTTGTCAATCTAGGAATATGGAAAAAAGTGTTTTGTTTGAATTTCTCTATACTACCGAGCTATAGTGCAGCAATAGCAGCTATTTGACAACACTTTGTTCTAAATAGCAGATTGCAGAACAATAGCATTTTATTCATATTCCGCCCGTGTTATCGAATATCAGCCATGGAGGAAATCGGTGGCCGTTTTTGGGCTCTCCGCAATGCCCAATTTTGGTCAATATGGCGGGATTTTCCGCCATAATCTGATATGGCGGCACCACAAAGCGGCCGGTATGGCGGGATTTTGGGTCTCCGCCATGTACTGCCATCTGCCATAGACAACACTGAATTCCGTTATACTACAGCGCTTTAATTGTTATTTGACAACACTTTGATTTGAATGTTCTATTTTGATCTTACCACAAAAAACTGGGTATTCTGGCGATTATAGCATCTGGTTGTGAAATATTGGTCATGCTCTTTTTAAATAGCAGATTGCAGAACAATGGCGTTTTATTCAAATTCCGCCTGTGTTATCCAATATCCGCCTGTGCTATCGAATATCCGCCATGGAGGAAATCGGTGGCGGTTTTTGGGCTCTCCACAATGCCCAATTTCGACCAATATGGCGGGATTTTCCGCCATAATCCGATATGGCGGCACTACAAAGCGGCTGGTATGGCGGGATTTTTGTTCTCCACCATGTACTGCCATCTGCCATAGACAACACTGAATTCCGTTATGCTATAGTGATATAGCTGCTATTTGACAACACAATTATTCCATTGTGAAAGATTGGTCATGCTGGTTGTGAAATATTGGTCATGCTCTTTTTATAATTGTATACCTAGTATTTGGTTTCACATCATTATCTCGATGGACAGAAACACATGGTGTATGACATATAGCTTGACAAGTAGAAAAGGAATGAATAAAACAAATGATCTCAATGACGCAATACATAGACTCAAGAAATAAGGCCCTCATAAATTTCTGCAGGTTAAGCTGATTTTTTTCGTATAAAGTAACAGACGAACTAGGAAGGTGATGTTAGAGAAGAAAAGAAATCAATGACTAATTGAAAAACCACCACACTCCATTTTATTCTCATGCTCACGTGAGAGAAATCAATGACTAATTGAAGTCATTAGATTAAAAGAAAACAGTGGGTCAATATTCGGAGTAACTCTAAATACGTACTCTCATAGATATGTGTGTGATCTTGTGTCTAAATGGACATTCTGTTAATACTGTTTAGTTCTGGCTTCATAGATCGTCAGATTTGTGTTTTTAATATTCTTTCAGGTCCTTCTAATAACCAGGACTCTAAGGCATTTGTCAAAGAATCAAGATTTCGAAAGCTTTTATTGAAAATCAAAGTATTCAAAATTCAATATATTATTCATCTCAAAAGCTCCAGTTCTGGTTTCTAAACATTTGCCTTTTTATTTCATAACATGCCCTGTGCATGATAAACAATAATTACGGATGATATTAATAAGAAGAATGATTCGTCTGCTCTCACCTTTCTCAATGTGATTGTCCTCAAACCATTAAAAAGTTAAGTCTTTTGCTAGTAGTTTGAAGCCGGGGTTCTTGGCCTAACTTATAGCTTTTTGGTTGCTTAATCCAGACCGTTGAGGGACAGAAGAAGAAGCTGGAGGAAAGCGAGCAATTGCTAAATCAAAGAAGGTCTGTACAAATTGTATTAGATATCTCTGTTTGGTTAAGTTCATAGATTCTAAATACATGTTGTTTTCTTCTATTTCAGAGATTTGATTGCCAATTACACAAAATCTGTAGAGGAGCTTGTCAGATCTGAGCCATAAGAGCCTGTAATTCTTTTCAGACAGGTAATGAACCTTAAATAAATGAGATTTTATTTGTTATTAGATTGCAGCTTCCATGTTTTACTGGATGTGGATTACCTGATTTTCACCTTAAAATTAAGATGAAAGAAATGCTAATAAGTAATAATCATTCAATAAAAAATTGCTTGGTACCCGATTATTACTTAAAAGAGTTATGTCTCAAGGTGTTTTCCATTATCTGCGTATGTTAAAGGATGAGCAGGTGTAGGTTTAGAGGAATTTAGTGTTCTGTATGCCTTCCTGTGTCTTAGAAACTACAGTTGAGATTAATCAATAAAAGAACTTTGAATTGTCCCTTTTGCGACATCCAGAGTCATTAATTCTAATTGCATTTTTGTTGGAGAAGAGATCATAATCTTCAAATATTTTAAACAATTAAACAATTCTTGACCCGTCTTTTAATTTCCCCCTAAATGAGATCCTGTATCTACTAATGAGCTATTGGAAAGAAGGGAACTGAGTTGTTAAGCCTTGTATAATGGTCCTTTTTATTAAATTTCATACCACAAAAGATGCAGAGTCCACCGGCATAGAATGAGAGCACTGAGCACACCGTATAATTCTTTTCTTCCCTATCTAATATCAAATTACTTTTCATTGATTTTGATTCAATTTTTATTGTGTCAGTTAAACTAGCACCTTTTTCTGACCTAGTTTTGATCATACGTCGCAGATCTTGCTGGAGATATATATACTTTAAACTTCCCAGATCTTGGAGAATCATCGCCTGGGATTATTTTCATTGATTCTCACCTTTCACAGCTGTTATAATTCCGTAGATATTCTGCAAGTTACTTATCGTGTTTTGGCTCTTAGATGTTGAAGAAGACATATACATGAAACAAAATCAGAGGCAAAATTTGTGATTGATATTTTTGCCACTTTCTTCTGTTGGCTGTACTCTGAGTATGTAGAAGTTGGGCAATTATGGAAAGAGCGGAATTTGGTAATTTGAAGGGATATAATGTAATTGATATATATGGTGTAAAAATGGTTACCCTTTATGCTTTAATTAGTCTATTGATCTAATGTTGGATTAAGAACCCGTGTGTTATAGATTGGCTTAAAAAACCCAAGTAACTTAAAGTAGGGGATCAAAATGGTGGATTTAAAAATGAGGGACCATAATTCCAATTATGTTAAAGCAGAAGATCAGAAGTGCATTTAAGCTTAGTTTTATTTTAAGAAAAAACAGATGATAAGCTTAAGAGTAGTTTTTCAAAAAGACAGAATTTTTTTCTTTAAGAAAAAAAAAAAGATTTTTTCAGAGGAGAGAGAAAATATAGGTCAATAAAAGATTAAACTAATAATGTAACAAAGAATTTCTTTTATATATTTGTATCTAAACAAACTAAATTATTAAAAAATATATATATTTTGTTACAGTAAATGGACGTAAAATAGATTCTAATTTTTCATAAAATTTCTATAAAACAATTTTTAAATTATTTTATGTCAAATTCACTTTTATTTTAATCTGTATCAATCAGACCCACTTCGTCTTTAACTCTATTCAATTTATATAATTTATATTTTTGGTTTAAAAAAATCTAGTGATAAAACTCACATTCAAGAGCATTTGAGGTATGAAATAGCGGCTAAACACTCGAATATTGATAAAATATTTAACTATAAAAAACTTGTGATATTTTGTTTGAATTTTGAATTTTTACGATTCCATTAATGTCCGGATTTGTATCATTTGATATTTTGTTTTGAATACTATGCACAGTGAATAATATGATATACTTTGATGTATCCCGTTATAGTTTTTTTAAGAATTTTTTTTTTTTATTTTAAAATAATCACTTTTAAGAGCGTTGTATCCGTTTTTTTACAGTTTTAAAAAAAAATCAGAATCTAAAAATAATCTAAAAACTGCTTTAAATGAGAAGCTGTTAAGAGCAGCTCCTCAAATAATAGATTTTTTTTAGAGGAGGGAGAAAATATGGTTTAAAAGATTGAACTAATTTTGTAATAAAAAATCTCTTTTATATAGTTGTCTTCAAGCAAACTAAATTATTTGTTTAAAAAAAGTGATTTTTATCACAGTAAACAAACACAAAATAGATTCTGATTTTTCATAATATATCTAAAATATAATCTCTAAATTATTTTAGGTCAAAATCACTTTTATTTTAATCGGTAACAAACAGACCCTATATCTAAAGAAAGTAGATTATTTTTGGGTTACCTTTTTCTTTTAATGATACTCTTAAGCAAATTTGACCATAGATTAGAAATACACTATTTTATCGGTGTCATTTAAAAAGGTAAGAATTTATATGATATTTTTTTTTGACAAAATTTATATGATATTTGTTATTTTGTTGGTATCTTTGTTAAAAAAAAGTATATTTTGTTACAATATAAAAGTGCACAATATCTATTTTTTTTTTTGACAAAGTGCACAATATCTATTATCTATACCTATAATTTTAATTCAAATAAAATTATTGTTCATAATTTATACGCGTTAGTGAAATAAGAAGAACAGACAGACACGAAATGTCCATCTAAACACTAGTGCCAATCATATAGTTTGATTTGTGTTGCAAAATAGATATAAATTTGCAAAAAAAAAAAAAACGTGTTTATTGTCACAAATATAATTGATCTATGTGTTGACACAATTCAGTTTATATAATCCGAACTATGTCAACATACATGGACTACAATAGCTCATTGAAACTAGTTTGATGGGAGGTTTTACATAGTTCGGATATATAATCTAATGACCCGTTTGTTATGGATTAAAATAAAAGTGATTTTGACATGAAATAATTTAGAGATTATTTTGTAGAGATTTTATGGAAAAATCAGAATTTATTTGTGTTTGTTTACCGTAATAAAAATCACTTTTTTTAAACAAATAATTTAGTTTGTTTGGATACAACTATATAAAAGAGATTTTTTGTTACAAAATTAGTTGAATTTTTTGAAACATATTTTCTCTCTCCTTTAAAGAAAAATATATTTTTTGAGAAGTTGCTCATAACAACTTCTCATTTTTTTTTGGATGTAAACCGGGTATCCTCTGCGCGCAATTACAGAGACTAATCCCTCGAACATTTTGAGACCCAAATGGGCGGCAGACTCTTCCTAAGAGTTTTAACGCTGCTGCATGCACAAGGCTGGATTCGAACCCATGACCTTGGTTAAGCTAGAAGAGACACGTTTCATCTCATCTAAGCGCTCTTGGGTATAACAACTTCTCATTTGAAACAACTTCTCATTTAAAGCTGTTTTTAGATTATTTTTTTTGGATTCTGATTTTTGTAAAAATCTGTAACTAATATATGTAATACTCTTAAAAGTGATTATTTTATTAAAATAAGGGCCCGTTTGTTATTGATTGAAATAAAAGTAATTTTGACATGAAATAATTTAGAGATTATATTTTAGAGATTTTATGAAAAATCATAATCTATTTTACGTTTGTTTACCGTAATAAAAATCACTTTTTTAAACAAATAATTTAGTTTGTTTGGATACAACTACATAAAAGGGATTTTTTGTTACAAAATTAATTCAATTTTCTGAAACATATTTTCTCTCACCTCTAAAAAAAATCTATTTTATTGAGAAGCTGCTCCTAACAGCTTCACATTTAAAGCTGTTTTTAGATTATTTTTAGATTCTGATTTTTTTTTAAATGTAATAAACGGATGCAATACTTATAAAAGTGATTATTTTTTTAAAATAAGTGATTTTTTTCTTAAAAAAGCTATAACAAGCGGGCTCTAAGTGAGTTTTTTTATTAAAAAAGCTATAACAAACGCGCGCTTGTGAGTATTTTTATTTTAGGGTTTCAATAAAAATAGGTAGGTTTTTACTAAAATACCCATAAAGTTTTTAGGGTTTATATAACTTGTTCATTCTCCCTCATGCGTCTCTCTCAACTCTCAAGTCGCTGCACAAATCCTGTAGCGGAGTAGCTCCTCAATCCTTCAGTTTTAGGTTTGTTTGAGCATCGGTGCTTTATCTTCTTTTCCTTCCTCTTCCATATTTTTTAGTCTTTTGGCTTTGTTATTTGTTAGAAGTGAGTTTAGGACTTTTGGCTTGGCTTCTTGAGGTGTGTTGCATAAACAAAGTTGTTTTGCTTTTTGATATCTATTTTATATTCTGCTTGTTTTAATATTGCAACGATAATATTTATTTATGTTTTGCTTGGTTCCTTACTATGCAAGGTTAATGTTGAGTACCATGAGCAACCAAGTTGAATCCAATGCACTATATTGCCGCCACTGGTATTCATTCCCGACAAACTCATCGCTGAAATCCTATCGTTCCTTGATGTGGAAACCATTTCCCTTGATCTTTCGACGGAGACCCTTAAACAGTTTTTGCTGCCTTCCAGTTTTTATGACGTGCTGGACGATGGGTGGCCCTCCGGATGGCCGGGCAGTCAACCAACTCTTCAGGTTCTTATGGACCACCTTTGCTTTTCGCATGATTTCAAGAGAACCGAATTTGTTATATGGCAAATGAAGGAGTTTGGGGTTCAAGTGTCTTGGACTCAGTTATTTAGAATTGATTACTTCAATCTTAAAATGCATGATGAGATTAAGATATACCGTAATCTAATCTTGTTGCCGCTGTACCTTTCTAAGAATGGAGATACCTTGGTATTGACATATGAATATGGTGGCAGCATAACAATTATCTATAATCAGAGAGAAAATAGAGTAGTAGGGAGAATTAGAGCATTGAGCTATAATGGGGGAGAAAGTAGATTAGTAAGAAGATTAGTAATAGGAGATTCCGGTAAAGTATGTCCGTTCTCTCACGTTGAAAGTTTGGTTTCGACTGATTGAAAGTAAGTACTCTTCTACTATTTACAATTGATTGAATGTATGGCAATTGATATATGTTGTTCTACAATTTTTGTCATGTTTTAATAACATGTGAGGATTTCATATGATGCCTTAGGTTGATTATATTGTAGAATGATTATCTTTTGGCCTTTGTTAATGGTTTAGCAATCTATTGGATTGAGAATTTATTTTGATTTTATATTAATTATAATCTAGAAAGTGATTTTCACAAAAAAAGATTTACTCCCTCTTGCATTTTACAGAGAAAATGAAAACAAAATGAAACTAACATTGTGAAAGGTGGGATACATGAACAGGTTCATGATCCTAAGACCATGTTTAGTGCTCAGCTATCTCTTTGTGATTTAAGCTATATAGTGCAAATTAATATAGTATTAGATATTCTTCTTGATCTAATTTTATTTACCCTAGTTCAAGCTCATCAATGATGATTTCGAAAGTAACGATTATTTTATTCGATGACAATGATATTGTAATAAAATCTATTCTTTAATGACATGACCCCTGGTTGGTTCAGGCTTAAATTCATGGCATCTTGGTTGAAGCTAGTTCAATTCCTTCTTTGTTTCCTGATGGATATGCCTGCACTTTTGACCATTATCATTTTGCATTCATTTTTT
>Ga0099826_10002522_pt1 | contig 11876 bp, 4 predicted proteins | sample Mtrugardesep15_FD_76830 | JGI IMG/M metagenome (GOLD analysis project Ga0099826, IMG submission 76830) | Root nodule microbial communities of legume samples collected from California, USA - M. trunc garden sep15 | ecosystem: Host-associated > Plants > Roots > Nodule | place: USA: California...
ATAATAATAATTATATTAGCTATTTATCAATTGTGAGTCTTAATTGATTAGTGATCAAATTAAGTAATAAGGCTATTAGATTTCTAATTGGATAATTAATTAAATATTTAATTAGTTGATATGAACTCAATGAGTGGATGTCTGGATGACCCATTAACGGAATAATGGGTAACCTTAATGGTCATCCATTATAAAAGAGGCTATGGTCCCCAATATACCGTACACGGCGAACTCTCTCTTCTCCCCATCTGAAGAGAACTTGAGGCATAAAGGTATCGGTTGAGGAAGAACCAAACTAGCCGCCGCTAACCGCTTCCGTTTGTTTCAGATCACTTACTCTCTATTTATCGTTGATGTTGAGAGGGTTGCCATGAAAGCTTTATCAGGTATTCTTAATACCCTAATTCTTAATATCCTTGATAAATCAAACATGTTGTCGATCCGATCATATTCTTGTTCAATGATTAATTTGCTTCCGCTATACTTTTATTTTGTATTAAACATGTTTTATGAATTAAGACCTAAATTTCCAACACTTAACTGTATTCTCTTTTATCTTCTCTCTTATTAGAAACTATACAATTATTTATTTTTCTATTATTATTAATTTTTTCACATCCTTTTTAAATTTGAATTAATCATGTGAGACTTGTGTGTGAATCTCGTGGATTTCACATTTTTGTAATTCTCATTTATCAAATGAAGTGTAGGAGACTTGTGCGTGAATATCACGTATTTTACAAATTTTGGTTAATAAATTTGATTTTCTAACACGTAATATGATATACAATAAACGTAAAAAGCAATAAAACAATTGAACAATCATATATCTTCTGTCAAAAAAAAAATCATATATCTAAAAAAATAGGAGATTCTCTCAATTTTATTTTCCTCAATTATCCTCAGGTGTAGAGATCTCAACCATTAAACTCAATTTCCCATTTTTTTTAATTCAAATCTGTATCTCCTTTTTTTTTCTCTCACCTAGAAAATCAAGGGTATAGATTAGATTGGACTCTCCTGGGACATGAGAGAATTCTCTTTTGCCTAAAAAGGAGGATTTTGCGTGTTTTTACAAGCATGACAACGAGGCAATCACTAGTTTCTTTTGAGGCTTGCGCGGGAAACTTAATTGCATAATTTTGCGTGTAAAACATATAGAAGGCTATGTATCTTTCTTAAAAGACAAAAATATCATTTTATTTTATTTATTTGTCCATATTTACAAAAATTCACAAATTTTGTTAAGTTTTTTACTTTTTACAAAATTAAATACAATTAGAACAAAATATTATAATTTTTATTTCTATTTCCCAAATGTCCATCAATTAAAAATTTGTTTATTTTTTTAGCTTTTGTTCTCTCATTTTCTTTCATAAAACAAAGTTTTTTTTTTATGGTGGCCGGGGTTGAACCTTGCATATATTATGCATCGTCCCTACCAACTGAGCTAAGCTCAAGAGGACAAAAAACTTATTTATTAAAACTTATTTGTGTCATTTGTCTTTTTAACTTTCCATTTCCATTTTTTATTAAATTTTCATTGTTGACAAAATATATTATTTTCTCTCAATTTTATTTTACAATAACTTCTATTTTTTTTCTTTTTTTATATAAAAGTAGGAAATAATAATAACTCATGGGTCTTTTCAAAAAAAGAAAAGAAAAAATTAAACAACTCATGGGCTAAACATAACATGATTAATTATGACTGAAATCAAGGTCAACATAAAAATTCATTCATATATTTTTTATTTTTTAATTTGGGATAGCCGATAAAAATCGTGATTATTTTTAAAATATTAATATTAATATAGTGTTTCTATTAAATATTTTTATTATATATATTTGCACCGCGCTCGTTGCAGATTTTATGTGCTTATATATCAAAAATCAAATTATATATATATATATATATATATATACTTACATTTTAAAAACTAATGATTATTTTAAAAAAAAATCAACATTAATGTAGTGTTTCTATTGATTTTTTTATATGCAAATTAGTGAGATTAAGTGATTAAAAAAATATGACAATAAACTATTTTTTCTATACTTATTGCATAAAAGAGTAGAATAAACTTTTTTTTCTTATATTTATCTCATTATATGTTGTTTTTATCCTATATTTAAGGAAATTGGATAATAAGAAGAAGAAAGAGGAAATAAAATGGTTTTATATTTTACAAAATGACCATTAAACACATAAACTTAAGAAGATCGTGAGTTTAGAAAATGACAATAACAAATTAACTTATATTTTTTCGTAATTATGATCATAAAAGAGTAGCAAATTGGCATATATTTTGCTATGATGATAAAGGAGTAACAAGTTGGCTGATATTTTGCAAAATGAAATTAGTTAAACTACACTCCATAGTTATCCGTAATTACGATGATGAAGTCAAAAAAAAAATCAAAAATTAAATAAATTAATATTATATTTTGTAAAATGATTATTAAACATTTAAAATTAAGAAAACCATGAGTTTAAAAAAAGACTAATAAAATTATTCTGAAATATAATTTGTGATTGAAGCTCACACATTTAAACACGGATAAATGAGAAGAGTTTAAACAATCCCTATATATGTTATGTATTATTCTACCAAATGAACTAAATTACAAATTTTATGTATGATTAATAGATATTTTTAGAACATTTGTTAGCTTTATTTTCCTTTTATTTATTTATTCTTAAAAACAAAGTGGCCCCACAGCCACACTCTCTGCGTTTCACCTTTCTCTCTCTGCCATTTATTTTTGGCACCATACTGACATCCGTTACATATACAAAACAACCATCCTAAACAAAAACCACAAAACCACTCTCAAAACACCGTCTTTAAACTCAACCTATCAACAACCCTCCACGTAATCAAACCTTAACTCACCACCGTTTGATCATAAATCAACCCTCTAAGATTCACATATTTTTAAAGTGGGACCCACAAAATGTAAGTGTATGTTAGAAGCAAGTTGATGTCTATATATACATCTTATAGATAGATACACTCTCTCACATTTGTGTTCTCTCTCACATCATTATCATTTTACAATAATTTTGTTCTTGTGTTTCTCTCAAAGAACCTACGAATATGTGTGGTGGTGCTATCATTTCTGATTTCATTGGTGTGAAACGTGACCGTGACCTATGGTTTGAGCTTGATCCTTCTGTTGATCTACTTGGTCTTGGTGGTGGTGCTGCTGCTTTTAACACCCCCACTTCCAAAGACCTACCACCTCTTAGCTTTGAGAAATTCTTCTCATCAGACAAAAAAGGTACGTATATACTTTACCAACCACTATCACTTTCTTGTTCTAGGTTGTTCTTGTTCCCCCACCACTATACCAATGTTTTTATCCAATTTTTTTGTCAACAAATTTCTTCATGATGATGATGATGGGTATGTTTGTTTTTTTCAGTGATTGTTGATGATTTTAGTCTATTTAATTTAATTTCTTAAATTTCTTTTTTATTTTAAAAGTGAAATACACTTTTTTGAAAAGGCAAACAAATTATTTAACACCCAATATTATGATTGATATTAAAAAATCTTGAATTACTAACCCAAAAAATTAGAGGCAAAAAAATTTTCTTTTTTTTTAGAGGAAAAAAATTAAATATCTTGTTGACTAAAGATGAAAAAAATATCAAAATTAAGAAGAAAAAATTAAATTAATCTTTGATTTTGATAATTTTAATATTTTATTAAAAAATATAATTTCTTTTTCTAATTTTTTTGGTCAATTCATTTTCTAATTTTAATATTCACTCAATTCTCATTGTCTTTAACGCTATGGCCATTGAATTTGGTTTTTGGGTGTTTGGTACATAGTACTAGATGCATGAATGGTGTTTCTAGAACAGGGGTTTCAAGGAAAGTTCAAGAATTTACTGCTTTAAACTTTTTGACATTAAAAATTAACAGAGATGTCAATTTTGTTTTCGTCACGTTTTTCTATGTTATTTAAAATGAAAAGGTTAAAAAAGTGAATTTTATACAACTTTATACTAAAAAAATCAAATACGTGTTTGGCTTTGGTATCAACGATCAGATAAAATGATCCTATCAGATGCGATGTAACTGAAGACACATAAAAAATGCCACTAGCTTACCTCCCACACACATCAAAAAAATGAAAAACGATAAAACTTTTTTTTGAGGAAATAAATTTATATTTTTGGTCAAAGAAAAATTAAATGTGTATTTATTTAGTGGAGTATATGTATATTTTTGAGGTGTCACGTGATGATAACGCAGTGAATACTGTACTATTTGTGTGATGCAGTGGTGGCATGTGACAATACTGAGAAGAAACAAAGCTTGGTAACTGAAGAGAAGGGTAAGAAGAGCACTGGAGGCAAAAGAGCCCGTAAGAATGTTTACAGAGGAATCAGGCAGAGGCCATGGGGCAAATGGGCTGCAGAAATAAGGGACCCACAACAAGGTGTTCGTGTTTGGCTTGGTACTTTCTCAACAGCGGAAGAAGCCGCTAGAGCCTATGACGCCGCAGCCAGGCGTATTCGTGGCGACAAGGCTAAACTCAATTTCCCTGACACTCCTGCTGCTTCTGCTGATGCTGCTGTCACCGCTCCTCCAGCAAAGAAGCGGTGTCTTAGCCCTGATCAAGCCAGTTCCCAGGCTAGCTCTGAGTCAGCTGGGTCTGGGTGGCTTGATGAGGAAATGGAAATCAAGCAGAAAATGTCTGACCTTGAATGGATCCTTGGCTTGGATAGCGACATTCCTCAGGTCCAAGCTCCGGCCCAAGTTGAGACTCAGCCCGAGCCGGAGCCTGTGCCTTTCACCATGCCTGCTGATTGGGACAACAGCTTCTTGGACTTTTGGCCTTCTGAAGACATGGTTGATCCCATCCGTCACCTCCTTTATAACTAGGAAACTAATAATTATTATTGCAAAAATGGACCACCTTATGGTGTTTTATTATTATCGGTTTTATGCTTATGTTTATGTTTAAAATTTCGTGACTGTATAAACTATGTTGTTTGTATCCTTCCTTTATGGTGTTGTCTCTTTTGTTTTTGTCTTGGACGGTTTGGATGTTGGATTATTATTTGAATTATTATAAGCCATAGGTGCGGCGTATTATGATTGTGAATATTATTTTGATCATAAATAAAGGTAGGTAAGGTGTATGAGACTATTTTTTGTTGCATCGTGCATGTTAATTTATGCTATGTTATGGTATTTAATTTATGTTGAGTATGATATGTGGCATATATATATATATATATTGTGATACTTGTCGTTTATGAACCGTGTGATACTTGTCGTTTATGTATGAAGTGTGTTAATCAAACATTGGATTTTGATTGTGATATAATGGATTGGATGCATGAATCTGATATCTAGTACTGTTCGAAGAATAATAATGTAGATTGTTAATGATGTATGTTTTAGTTAAATATTTTTTTAAGCCTACTTGACTACTTGTTATTAAAAAAAATACACACACGCACACTAACATCAAGGAATAATTTGGAATTCGAATTTTCAAACAAACAAATTTTTGGAGTTATCATCAAGAAAAGAAAAAAATAATCTTGGAGCTTCAAGTGTCATAAATAGTAAAGCAAAAGCAACCACATCAAGATGATTGTGAATGTAATCATTATAGTTTTTTATTTTAAAAAGTTGTGATATATAAAAATAGAGTCCATGGTGCTTGACTTATTGCTTATATTTTAGGCTAAAATATGGTTTTGGTCCCTGCAAATATGCCTCGTTTTGGTTTTAGTTCCTATAATTTTTTGTTTTGTTTTTGGTCCCTGCAAATATGCCTCGTTTTGGTTTTGGTCCCTGGCCCCGTTTTTGTGATGATTTGCACACGTGACACAGGATGACTGAACCCATTTATGAGAAAAATAGTCCCTGCATAATCTTTTGATTTTTAAAAAGGTCCCTGCAAAATATTTTGTTTTTGAAAATAATGGAGGGACTATTTTCAAAACCAAAATATTTTGCAGGGACCAAAAACAACAATTTTTTTTACAGGGACTAAAACTAAAACGAGGCATATTTGCAGGGATCAGAACCATATTTTAGCCTAGATTGTATAAATGTACATGTCATATTCTAAAGGCGTGTGTGTTTCTTCAATGCAGGATATTCAAAGAAGGACTTGAGGTGAACCCTTTTGTTTTTACTACTCTTCTCAAGTTGCTGGTGAGCATGGATTTGGCTCACTTGTGTTGGACTCTTCATGCTTGTGTTTATAAGCTTGGACATCATGCTGATGCATTTGTTGGGACTGCCCTTATTGATGCTTATTCTGTTCGTGGAAATGTTGATGTTGCTCGCCATGTTTTCGATGACATTTGTTGCAAGGACATGGTGTCTTGGACTGGGATGGTAGCTTGTTATGCTGAGAATTGTTTCTATGAGGAGTCATTGCAGCTTTTCAACCAGATGAGGATTATGGGGTACAAGCCCAATAATTTCACCATTTCAGGTGCGCTTAAGTCTTGTCTCGGTCTAGGCGCATTTAATGTTGGGAAAAGTGTTCACGGTTGTGCTTTGAAAGGTTGTTATGATCATGATCTATATGTTGGCATCGCATTGCTTGAGTTGTATGCAAAGTCTGGGGAGATTGTTGATGCACAACGGCTTTTTGAGGAAATGCCGAAAAATGATCTTATTCCTTGGAGTCTGATGATAGCGCGCTACGCTCAGAGTGACAAAAGTAAGGAGGCTTTGGATTTGTTTCTTCGAATGAGGCAAACATCTGTTGTCCCTAATAATTTTACATTTGCTAGTGTGTTGCAAGCTTGTGCCTCTTCAGTTTCGCTGGATTTGGGAAAGCAGATTCATTCTTGTGTGCTGAAATTCGGTCTGAACTCAAATGTGTTTGTGTCGAATGCCATCATGGATGTTTATGCCAAGTGTGGTGAAATTGAGAACTCCATGAAGTTGTTTGAGGAATTGCCAGATCAGAATGATGTGAGTTGGAACACGATAATCGTTGGTTATGTTCAGTTAGGGGATGGGGAGAGAGCAATGAATTTATTTACAGATATGCTTGGACATGACATGCAGCCAACTGAAGTGACATTCTCAAGTGTTCTCCGTGCCTCTGCTAGTATAGCGGCACTAGAACCGGGGCTTCAGATTCATTCCTTAACCATCAAAACCATGTATTACAAGGACACTGTAGTTGCAAATTCTTTGATAGATATGTACGCTAAATGTGGAAGAATCAATGATGCCCGACTAACATTTGATAAGATGAACAAAAGGGATGAAGTTTCATGGAATGCTATGATCTGTGGATATTCTATGCATGGCATGAGTATGGAGGCACTAAATTTATTTGACATGATGCAACATACCGATTGCAAACCAAATAAACTGACTTTTGTTGGTGTCCTGTCTGCATGTAGCAATGCAGGATTGTTATACAAAGGACAAGCTCACTTTGAATCCATGTCAAAGGATTACGACATTAAACCATGTATAGAGCACTATACTTGCATGGTTTGGCTTCTTGGACGATTGGGCCGTTTTGATGAAGCAACGAAACTCATTGGAGAAATTCCATATCAGCCAAGTGTTATGGTGTGGCGTGCATTGCTTGGTGCGTGTGTTATTCACAAGAAAGTTGATCTAGGAAGGGTTTGTGCCCAACATGTACTTGAGATGGAGCCGCATGATGATGCAACCCATGTACTTCTGTCAAACATGTACGCCACTGCAGGGAGATGGGACAATGTTGCTTTTGTTAGAAAATATATGCAAAAGAAAAAAGTTAAGAAGGAACCTGGCTTAAGCTGGGTTGAGAACCAAGGTGTTGTTCACTATTTTTCTGTGGGTGACACTTCTCATCCTGACATTAAACTTATATGTGCAATGCTTGAATGGTTAAACAAGAAAACCAGAGATGCAGGATATGTTCCTGATTGCAATGGTGTTTTGCTTGACGTGGAAGATGATGAAAAAGAGAGACACTTGTGGGTACATAGTGAAAGACTAGCATTGGCTTATGGACTAATTCGGACTCCGCTATCATGTTCTATTCGCATTATTAAAAATCTTCGTATATGCATAGATTGTCATACAGTTATGAAGCTGATCTCGAAAGTTGTGCAGCGAGAAATTGTTATCAGAGATATAAATCGGTTTCATCATTTTCGTCATGGGGTTTGCTCATGTGGTGATTACTGGTAACTGATAACGTAGTAAAAAAATAGGATATAGCTTGTTTAGTCTAGTGGAGAGGTGGATGTCATTCATTGTGAAGCAAGTTCAACAGTATTTTGGGCAATTCAATATATATGCAGCCTTGGATGAATGACTTAAATTGTGAGGTACATTTTTATCAGTTCTCCAACTATGTTTTTTCTCCATTTGAGGTTTGATCCATTTCCAAAACAAGATCTGTTGAGGACAATAACATACTGACCTATTATGTTATTACTTGTGGATACGTAGCATTGTTGTCATGAATAGGTTAAGCATTATTGTTTTTTTTCTTTTTCTTATGGAAGGTTAAAGAGATTATTGTTAATTGTTGTTACGATTGCTCTAAAGAAATAGAAATCATTTATAATACTGTTATTACTTTTATTAACTGCAGTTTTGCTCCCTGTTTTGTTTTCCCTGAAAATGTTGGCAATCAAATGTGTCTTATTCTCATGACAAACTATAAACGTATGCCATAGAGATTTGAATTCCCAGTAGTTAAAGGAGAGGCGTGTTTGTTATGATTAAATCATTTGTGTTGAGCAGTTTTTATAAGTTATTTTGATTTTCATAGATAGTTGGGCATCTTTTGAACTAAAGTCAGCATATTCATCTTCTTCAAAAAAGTCAGCATATTCGTAGTTCTGGTACTTTAGAGACATATTACTAAAGAAACTAAAGTAGGCCCATATCTCTAAGATGGGATACCATAGCCAGTTTGCATTGCGCTCACTAATAGCCCATCTAGCCTCTAGCTCAAGGGTGTCCTTTATAGGTTGGGTTATTCTGTCTTTAAACACCTCAACAGCCTCATCAATGTTCTGTGTAGGGTAGCTTTGAGACAGATCCTTAAAGTGATCAACAAAAATGTTTTCAATTCTTTCAGGCTCAGAGTTGATCATACCACTAGCATCCTTAATAGTGTGAATCCGGTTTCTTTTTTTCCTTTGACTGACTATAATGTGGAACAACTTAGTATTTTTTTTCCACATCCAATCGAATCATGCAAATAGATATTCCTAAATATATTTTAAGAACTAAATTAAAAGTGACATAATATGAGTGATTTTTTTGTACAAATTAAAGTCATTGTGGAATACATAACATTTAAGAACTTTCAACCTTTGAGCTAGCTTTTAGACGAGATTCAAGTCCATTTAACAATATATCAGTGTGGTTTATTGGCATAACAAATCTTCATATATCTATGATATGACCTTTCTTTTTCTTTTGATAAGCATATATCTATGACATTTAATCTCAGTTTATATACTTTAACTCATAATTACTTTTATTCACACTAAACAGATATATTCACCAAAAATCATATACAATTATCTTAAGAATGAGTGAGAATATGAGAGACTAATCCCTTAAGCTTGATAAGATCACAATGAGTGATAAAACACCGTTGTACTTTCAAGGCCGAATTTGAATCCTAGGCCTCTAGTTAAACTAGAAAAGATCTCTTAGAATCTCATCCAACTTTTCTTGGTTGCTATAGTTACTCTTCGTAGAGATAAAATTTAAAAAACTCCACCGTTGAATATTTTTATATTATCTTAACGATGATACATACTAAAAATAATAGAAATTGGATACTGGTAGCTATAAGATAGAGAGCTATAAGATAGAGTCAATATTTTACTTGTGTTTTAAAAATATACTACACATTGAATTGTTCTGTTATGAATGCAAAAGAGAATCTAAGCAAGAAGTGAAAATAACTGAATTAGAGGAATTTTAGGGACACATGCTATGCTATGTGATCCACAAATGAAGGACATATTCCATTTGTACCTTTCTATTTCCAAAAGTTCACTGTGTAATGATCCTTTGAGCTCGTAGTGAAAGCAGTATTATTAAAAAAAAACATATTTGGTGTGTCGATTTTGCAAACCCTTACATGATCTTGATAAAGTGTTGAATATATTTTTCTCTGGCTGAACAAATTAACTATTACTACGTGAATGAAGTGAAGCATACAAATTTCACTCTCATATTATGTACATTTGGTTCCCTCCAAGGAAATGAATGAAAAGAGTAAAGGAAACATGATTAGTATAGTTTGTGACAGTACAAAACTGTCACTACAACCACTTCATCACTGCCGCCATATTCATCACCAACCATGTCTTACTGCTTAGGATTCTCATTCCTATCCCCACATGGTCCAACAAATTATTCAAAATGGTGCCGACCTGAACACCGGAAAGCATCTCCACTGTCACATTCTCAAGCGTGGCACTTCTCTCGACTTGGTCACTCAAAACATTCTTCTTAACTTTTACGTTCAATCCAATTCCTTGCAAGATGCTTCGAAATTGTTTGATGAAATGCCTCTTACTGACACTATCACTTTCGTCAATTTAGCTCGAGGTTACTCCTGTTCCCACCGATCCCATCAACCCCTTCACATCATTCTCAGTAAAGCCCACCAATTTCAAGATAATTTCGTCATTTTTCCGCGTGTCATTAGACCAAAAGCTTTTCTTAGATTACGGGTCTGTTTTACTTGACTTATTTGAGTTTATCTACTGTTATAAGTACTTGTGAGTCTGTTTAGGAGAATTTATTAAGACGACCTATGATGTGTTCATACACTATTTTAACTTTATTTTCATAAGTCGTTCAAGATAGCGTATACAAAATAAGAAAATTTTATTTTATCTTTTGTTATCGAGATACATAAATAGATTAAGTTGCAAATTAAGTTGTTTATCCAAACAGGGCTATATAATAGAGATAGATAAATAGATAAACATTCTAGTAAAGATCCTGTGGAAGATAGATAAATTCGTCACATGTTATTAGTTGAAAGACTTTTTTTAGAATAGATAATTGTATAAATGCATGTGTCATAGTCTAAGACGTGTGTTTCGTGAAGGAAATGAGCTGAACCCGTTTGTCTTTACTACTCTTCTCAAGTTGCTGGTGAGCATGGATTTGGCTCACTTGTGCTGGGCTCTTCATGCTTGTGTTCAAAAGCTTGGGCATTATGTTGATGCCCTTATAGAGGCTTATTCTGTTCGAGGAAATGTCGATGTTGCTCTCCAGGTTTCCGATGACATCCGTTGCATGGACATGGTGTCCTGAACTGAGATGGTAGCTTGTTATGCTGAGAATTATTTCTATGAGGAGTCATTGCAAATTTTCCACCAGATGAGGATTTTGAGGGTACAGGCCCAACACTTTCACCATTTCAGTTGTGCTTAAGTCGTGTCTTAGTCTAGAGGCGTTTGGTGTTGGGAAAAGTTTTCTTGGATGCGCTTTGAAATCTAGTTATGATCTTGGTATTTATGTTGGCAATGCATTGCTTGAGTTGTATACACGTCCGGGGAGATTGTTGATGTGCAACGGCTTTTTGAGGAATGCCGAAAAATGATATTATTCCTTGGAGTCTGATGATAGCGCGGTATGCTCAGAGTGACAGAAGTACGGGGGCTTTGGATTTGTTTCTCCGAATGAGGCAAACATCCATCGTCCCTAATAATTTTACATTTACAAGCTCTTGAGTTTCGCGGGATTTGGGAAGGCAGATTCATTCTTGTGTGCTGAAATATGGTCTGAACTCAAACGTGTTTGTGTCGTATGCCGTCATGGATGCTTATGGTAAGTGTGGTGAAATTGAGAACTCCATGATACTGTTTAAGGAATTGCCAGATCGGAATG
>Ga0099826_10002524_pt1 | contig 11871 bp, 9 predicted proteins | sample Mtrugardesep15_FD_76830 | JGI IMG/M metagenome (GOLD analysis project Ga0099826, IMG submission 76830) | Root nodule microbial communities of legume samples collected from California, USA - M. trunc garden sep15 | ecosystem: Host-associated > Plants > Roots > Nodule | place: USA: California...
CCCCCCCCTTCTTGTGTTTTTTCCACCTTCACATTTCACCCAATTAAAACAAGGAGGAGACTAGAGCACTTCCTTGATAAGATGATGTTTGGGCGGATTGACTTTAACATGAAATTGTTTCAAGATCATAAATTTAGAGATAGACAAGCTTGCTGCCAATTTTGAATTGTTGCCTGAAAGAGAATTTCCAGCAATAATGATGTTGATATCTGATGATATCAATATCTTCCTGTCATTGAACCTTTTCTGATTTCTACAGTGCCAAATTGTATGGAAACAATGGATAATAGCTGCTTTAATAACTAACTTACAGTGAGGTGACCAGCTCCTATCAGATATTGTTAAGATGTCCATAAAAGAAGAAACATTACATTGTAAATTGAGAATAGAAACAAGCCAGGACCATAACTGAAATGCAAAAGGGCAATCAAGAAACAGATGTTGAGAGGTTTCTTGAGCTAAGCAACATAGGCTGCAAATGGAGGGGATATAACAACCTCTCAAGATGAGATTATCATCAGTTGGAAGCTTGTTGTGAAACAATCTCCATACTAGCAATGATTTGGACGGGGGAATCATAATGTGCCAGATGCTTTTGGCCCAATTGATGTGCTGAGAATGGCTTGAAGTCTGAAATAGGTACGCATCTTTAAAGGATAAATTGTCGTCGTGGGAGGGCTTCCATATCATCCTGTCATCTTTTGGGATGATCGAAATGGTAGCAACTGAGAGCTTTTATTGCAAAATAGGGTAAGCAGATATGAAAACTTGAGGGACACACCAATTAGAGTCTTTGATATATGTGGCAATGTTAGATTGCAGAAGGTGGTGAAGGTTTTGAGGGATGTTCAAAGTCGTGGTCAATGGTTCCCCACACCATGGATGAGTCCAAAATTTGATAGACTGACCATCACCAATCTTCCAAGAAACATTCTCCATTAAAATGTTGAATTTATGTTTGACACTGCTCCAAACTGAAGATGAAATGTGATGATTGACAGGTTGGCCTCCTCTCAATACTCTACTTCTGATGAGATTGGCCCATTGCAAATCAGAATGCATTAATTAATATTGTTGAATATTAATTAATATTAGTTTAATATTGTTCATATGCTTTTGGTGCATAAATTAAAATGTTTAAAGATAGAAATTATGTATTAAAAATTGTATCAATTTATTTTTAAAATTTAAAAAATTATTTTTCTCTATTTAAAATTTTTAACTAGTATCCTTAACGTTGAAAAAAAAAACTAGCGTCCTTGATCTCTAGTTAAAAAAAACAAAAAAAAAGTATAAATTTTTATATTTAAAACAACATTTTCTACTTTTCTATATTTTTAAAAAAAGTATAAATTCTTAATAATAATAATAATGCTATTTGCACCCTCGTTTTTGCTATTAACACGTGCACAGTCTATTTCTTTTGCACCCTCGTTCTCAGCTGTTGTTACTTTTCTTTCTTTGTTTCTTTGTTTTGTTTCTATCCCTTTCTCTCTCTCTCTCTCTCTCTCTCAAGAGGCAATGATGACGATAGTTTCGGATCGTGGATCAGGATGGATCGATCGTCGTCGAAGAATACTTACCGATGGCATGGCATTCACTGAGATTTAATCAAATTGCAGCCATTCATGGCAGTGTTTTTTCTCAACGATCGATCCCATCTTTGTTTCAGATCTGAGCCTCTTAACTACGTTCTTGTTTTGAATTCTGCTCTTTACCCAACAAGTTTCGCTCATTCCCAAGTGAAAGACCAATTTATTGTTTCTTTCTTTCATTCTTTCTTTGTTCCTCTTCTTCTCTCTCAAGAGGCAATGATGACATTGGTTTTGGAGTGTAGAACGGGATGGATCGATCGTCGTGCAAGAATTCTTGCCGATGACGTGGCATTCATTGAGACTGAATCAAACTGCAGTCATTCATGGCAGTACTTTTTCTCAACGATTGATCTCATCTTTGTTTCAGATCTGAGCCTCTGAACTGAATCAACTACGTTCCTGTTTTGGAATCATCTTAATGCAATGTTGAGTAGAGTTATATGGAATGAAAGATGTGAATTTCTTTTTGGATTCTATTCATTCTATTTTTACTCTTTCGTTCCATATATCGTCTAACTAACAAACTGTTAACTATTATTCTTTCTTTTTGTATATTTTAGTTTCTATCTATCATTGCACTCACATTCTGTTTTTATTTTTTTCGTAGCTGTGTTAATTGTTGACGAAACCATCAAATTGGTATTTGTTTTTGTAAGCCATTTTTAAATTAGTATGGACTCTATTAATATTTCAAACTAGTCTTTGTGTCAAATGTTTCTTAATTTGATCTATGTTTTTGTTGCATGACGACACCTAATTGAGAAACTTTTGACTAAGAGAGTGACTAGCATGAAATATTAATATAATCGGGACGAATCTGAGAGTGACTTACAAAGAGATGGACCAATTTGACGGTTACTCGTTTTGTTTGAAATTTTTATTCTATTTTTATCTGTTGTTCATGGTAATATTGGTTCGCGGCGAAACATGTGTTTGATCATGTTCCTACTCCAATTTGAAAGTCACTTTATTTGATGTGTTTGAAAACATATATAACCAATGTATAATTTAATTTGAACTTTGCAAGAAATACAAGCTTTGTGATGACAATTTTAAGCATCATAACATTGATTATTATGTTATTGAAGAACATGGGAAACTGGGAAGAATTGTGTTTCAAAGCAAACCCTTTTGAGGACAAAGATTCAAGCTGTCATGTTTCCAACATTTATGATTAGAAATTCATGCACAACCTTTATGATTAGCCTGGATTTTTTTATATTAATTGGTTTTAATGAATATTCTCACAATCCAAACAAAAACACATTCTTTTTGTGTTGTCCCAACAATTGTGTTTGGAGAACTTGTGTGATGTGCATTCTATAGTACAAATTGAAATATAATAAAATGCGAACAGAGTTGACACCATATGCCCTTGCAAATGAAGAGGGTGGAGGAGTAGGTCCAGCTGCAGGCTTAACTTTAGTCAGGTTAATCACCGGAGGGCAGAGGAAGAGGTAGATCAACGATGTTTCAAACTGTAGAAGTACAGGAGCTGGTGGTTTCAATTCAGCTGGAACAGTACTCAGAAGATCACTAGGATTAGCCATAAGACAGAAGACACATGGTTCAGATCGCTACATGGGATTCCTGCAAATTGTAAAACGGTACATATAGTTTCAACTTTTGTTTTGGTAAAAGAAGTCATAGTTATTGGTACAACGAGTAGAAATATTATATTATAGTTGCTTTGATCAAATAAGAAAACTAAGCATAATGGTGTTACTTACTCAGTAAATCTGCTTGCAGTGCTGGAAAATCGGCCACAATGCCACCAACCTTTGCAGTTTCAAGGTAAGTAGCAATCACAACATTAGGATCTCCGCAATGACATTGTTAGTGCAATTTCAACCGCGTTGGCAGCATTTTTTACATCAAGGTTCGCAACGTAACCGCAATAACAGCCACAGTTTGAAACTATGATTAATAGTGCAGTTTTTTAGTTGTGATATTTGTTAAATGAATCAGTGAGTAACCTTGTATTTGGTATGTGATTTGAATTAAACCTTTGCAGGTGAAGGAAAGTATGATGTGGCTCTTTCTTCATTTAGAAATGATTTTGTGGTAAATAAAATGCAAAATTATGGCTCGCTCTTATCAGTTCTTTTTTTATTTCTTTCTTTCATTGATTCTCTTTTTCTCTCTCAAGAGGCAATGATGACCTTGGTTTTAGAGTGTGGATCGAGATGGATCGATCGTCGTGTGGGATTCAGTGAGATTGAATCAAATTGCAGCCATGGCGGTGTTTCTTTTCAACGATCAATCCTATCTTTGTTCCAAATCTGAGCCTCTAAACTGAATTAATGCGATGTTGCTTAGAGTTATATGGAATGAAAGATGTGAATTTCTTTTTGGATTCTATTCATTCTATTTTCTCTCTTTTGTTCCATACATCATCTAACCAACAAACTGTTAACTATTATTCTTTCTTTTTGTATATTTTATTTTATTTTCTCTGTTTTAAGAACTGACTAATCTGGAGTCCAGTTCCACGGTCCGCTGGCAGATCTAATTGAAGTCAGAGCAGCAACATATAAGTTATGTATAGACTAGCCCAACACAATAATCTCTGATACCCGAAGAACTCAAATCCGAGATCTAAAGAGCAGTGCACTCATAACATCTGACAAACCCCTTTATTTTTAATTTTTTTGTCTGTGTTATTTGTTGACTAAACAATTAAATTGGTCTCTGTTATTGTAAGCTATTTTCAAATAAGTCCGGACTCTATTAATATTTCAAACTAGTCTCTGTCAAAAAGTTTCTCAATTAGGTTTGTGTCTTTATGTTTTTGTCACATGACGACAACCTAATTGAGAAACTTTTGACAAATAGAGGGACCAGTTTGAAATAAATATTAATAGACTCGGGGACTAATTTGAGAGTGACTTACAAAGACTGAGACCAATTTGATCGTTTACTCGTTATTTGTTAGAAATTTTTTACTTTTTTTTATCGGTTGGCCAATGTAATATTGGTTTCGTGGTGAAACATGTGTTGATCATGTTCCTATTCCAATTTGAAAGTCACTTTATTTAATGTGTTTGAAACATATATAACCAATGCTTAATTTAATTTGAACTTTTTGCAAGAAATAAAAGTTTTGTGATGGCAATTTCAAGCATCGTAACATTGATTGCCTTGTACTGGTATTAGAGGAGCTTTCAGTTTCACTTTACTATGAAAGTGTAGTTACATGATTATTATGATATTGCAGAACATGGTAAACTGGGAAGAATTGTGTTTCAAAGCAAACCCTTTGAGGACAAAAATTATTATTAGTGTTGATGTGTTAGGGCCAATGCTTTAGAGTTTAACATTTCTGCAAAGATAAGATTATTCTGATGGAAATGGTTCATGATTCACTGTAGTCTGATAAATAGTGTATATATTTCAATTAGATGTTTATAGTGGTTAACTTGAATGTGATTCTAGTTTCTTATGCTGGATAGAATATAATTTCTTGCACAACCTTTATGATTTAGCCGGGATTTGTTTATATCAGTTTGTTTTAGTTAATATTCTCACAATCCAAACAGAAACACCACATGCCCTTGCACATGAAGAGGGTGGACGAGTAGGTGCAGCTGCAGGCTTAGCTTTAGTCAGGTTAATCGAAAGAAGAGGTGGATTAACTACTTTTGCAACCTATAGAAGTATAGGAGCTTGTGTTGGTGTTGGTGGTTTCAATTCAGCTGGAACAGTACTCATAAGATCACCAGGATTAGCCAGTAAGACAGCAGGCGCGTGGTTCAGATCACTACATGGGCTTCCTGCAAATTGTAAATAGGTACATGAATTTCAGCTTTTGCATTTGAAAAATAATGTCATAGTTACTGGTACAATGAGTAGGATTGCTTTGATCAAATAAGAAAACTAAACATAATGGTATTAATTACTCATAAATCTGCTTGCAGTGGATGGAAAATCGGTCACAATGCCATCCATCAACCTTGGCAGTTTCAAGGTAAGTAGCAATCACAACATTAGGATTTTGAAGTCTCCGTAATGACATTGTAACTGCAATTTCGACCACATCGGCAACATTTTTTACATCAAGGTTCGCAACGTAATTGCAACCCCGGCCACAGTTTGACACTATGATTAATAGTGCACTTTTTTAGTTGTGGTGATATTTGTTAAATGAATCAACGAGGAACCTTGTATTTAGTATGTGATTTGAAATAAACCTTTGCTGGTGAAGGAAAGTATGCTGCGGCTCTTTCTTCGTTTAGAATTAGAAAGGATTTTGTGGTAAATAAAGTGCAAAATTGTGTTTATGTACAACTTAGATGTCTTACTTTCAAAAGAGATCACTCCCTTATTGGTGGAAAATCCAATGTACTAACTCATGGTGGTCAAAGTGGGGTAACTTATATTTCCTCACAAAGCCTTTGAGTCAAGTTATAAATCAATCGAACTTCAAAACCATACCAATTTTACTTTTTAGGGTTCATTCAACAGATTCAGGTTTGTTGCAGTCGCAAAATACTACAGTTTCAGAGTTTTACAAAACCATGACGTTTTAAACTTATTAAAATAATCTTTTAAAAAATAGTACTATAAAGTTGCTTAGATAAACCAATAGGTCATCATATCATACACAGTGGAATCCACTATTAATTTATCTCGTGTCTATCTCTTTCATAGATGACAATATATGGAGCAAAATAAATGAAGCCAAGCTGAACTTCTTTTCATCTCATTTGCTTTATCCTCTTCACCTTATATCCTCTTTGCCATTGTTTTGTTGTAATTTCTTGTATTTTTATTTTTCCATTATTTGTTAAAGAATCCTTGAAAGACCTGGTACCTTCTATTCTTTGTTAAGTTGATTGTGTTTTATTAAATTCTTATTGAAGTTTGTTTCTGTATAAATGATTGAGAGTTGTTATAATATAAGTTCGTAGTGGTCTTTTTGCTTATATTTTGGAACAAAGAAAATGAATTTTTTTTCTTATAATTTGGAACGGAGGGAGTATATTACTCTCATTTTTTTAACATCTAGCATTGTTCCTGTACAATCCATCATTCCTTTTTGTGGCAATGTTTTAAACATCTATACAAGGACAATTAATACGACACGAGTGTTGGTCTGGAATTTGATAGTGCATACATGGTTTGGGAGTAAATGGTCAATTACCCCATGAAATTGTAAGTTTCGTCAATTACCTCGTTTGAAATTAACAAAACTTCAATTACCCTCTGAAATTGCACAACATTAATCAATTTACCTCTCCGTCAAATTTTTCTGTTAGTTAACATCACGTTTTGCAAATACCTCCCTGAAGTTTTGCACTTATGTGCAAAATGCCCCATAAACTTGAAAATTTATATTTTTTTTTCTTATCCTTAAAAGCAACTGCATTATCACTGATTTGTGAAACATATTAGCTGTTTTGTCGGTATACAACTATATATGTTCCCTAAAACGATCAAACATTGACCATGTATTCCCATTCTTCTACCACCTTTTAATGTACCAAAGCACAATTGTAGCCTACAATTTAATACTAGAACAACCTTAGGAAGTTGTGATTGTTCTTCTACTTTCTATAATATATTCTTATTCTTGCTATGCGATCTAAACCAATCTCAAATCTACTGGATTGTAATAAATGATCCAAATGTTAATTGTAATATTTGATTGTAATATTGTAGAGTTTAAAGTATTAAAGTTAATTGTTAATTGTTTGTCTTTGATATCTTTTGAGTCAAGGATTAGAAAAAAAAATATATAAATTTTCAAGTTCAGGGGGCATTTTGCACATAAGTGCAAAATTTCAGGGGGTATTTGCAAAACATGATGTTGACTAACAGAATAATTTGACGGATGGGGTAAATTGATCAGCAATTTCTGGAGGGTAATTGAAGTTTTGTTAATTTCAGAGAGTAATTGACAAAACTTACAATTTCAGGGGGTAATTGACTATTTACTCCAAGGCTTGGTAAGTAGCAAGTTGGTTATAGAATTTGATATTACGAAATTTGCAATTAAAATCAATATTATTAACCATTTTTTTAATAACCATGTAAAACTCAAATAAGACACCTAATGCGAGACAGAGTGAGTAGTATGTGAAAATTAATCTCGACATAAACTTCCACAGTTGAGATGTTAGCATTCACAAATTCTAGTGCAACTCGCACAAGTATACACACATTTTTTGATTTGTTCAATGATGAGTTTTCCTTATTCTTAGCTGCTTGCATACAAGAAAAGAATATGTATAAACTTCATTTATTTTTCACCATGTTTAATGTGGAATGAGAGTGGAGTACTATTTGATCCAGTAAAATCCTCTATATCATGTACTTGTAGAAGGTTTCAGACTTTTGTAATACTCTGTTGTCATGCATTGAAAGTCATTGAGGCAAATGGTGTTACACTCTTAAAGAGATGGACAAGAGATATATGCGACGGTGTTATAATTGATATTAGAGGAAATGAGGTAGAGGAAGATCCTAAATTGGTGAATAGTGAGGGAGGCCAACGATGAAGGCCATGTCACAATAGTAACAAAAGAATACGAAACACAAGCAAAGGAATTTAAAAGTAAGGCTTGGATTAACAAGCCATTAACGGTAAAAGAGCAGTGTCGAGCTTATGCCTAAGAAAAGAATCAGGGCAACAACCGTAAAACCTACACCAAGACCTACACCAACTCAAAGACCAGGGGTTTATAAACTAATGACTTGCATCAACCTATTTTTTTTTCTTTCACTTTAATTGCATTAAGGCTTAATTGTATGTTTGGTCCTTTATATTTTATTTTAAGTTTTTAGTTCATCCCTTATATTTTAGAAGTTTCAAATATGTCTCTTATGTTTTTAAAGTTTTAAGTTGGTCTAAAACGTTTCTCAATTGGAATAAGTTAACCCCTTTTGTTACTTGATTGTTTAGAGAATTGGGTTGAGAATATAAGTAATGAAACTTAACTTATTTACAAAATCAATTTTAAAACATTTTTTTTAATTAATTTTGTTTTATTAAACTCAATATTGTGTGGCAGAAGAGACTAACATATAGCGACGTGAGTAACATTTTGAACTAATTTAAAACTTTTAAAACATGAAAGACCACTTTAAAATGTAAAATAAAGATAAGAGACCAAACATACTATTAGCCTTGGATTAATTATGTGTTAAGTTTTCATATTCTTCGAAGGATCTTGGATGTATAAGTCAATTGGAATGTGGGACATCTACTTTAGCACAATCAACATATTAACTTTCTCAGACAAGTGAGAACAATTTTAGTTTCACTTAATTATTAATGGTGAGATATTTGTGTCTTAAGTCTCCTTAATTTCTTTATTTGTAGCTTGTATCTTGTATGGATAGTGTATCTTTTACTTTGAATAATGTAGGAGCCACTCAATGATGGATAAAAAATATTCAACATGCAGAAAGATGTCTCGAGTTATTTGAAGAATTGAAAGACGTAGTTATTTTGAACATTACTTTTGCAATTCAGTGTTCATTCTTATTTACTGGTCCCTAATTACAAGACTCTTTTAAAAAAATAACAGGAATTAAATTTGTTTGCAATTACTATTGTTTTTACAAATTTGTCCTTTAAGAGAGAGTTAGTGTGTTTTCAATGTAATATTTAATGTTGATTGAAGAAAAAGATATAAAATAAATAGGAGTATGTTGGTAAAGAATTAATTAATGTACTTGAAAATAGCAAAAAAGTCTTATAAAAAGGAACACATTTTTTTTCTTCAAAATGATCATATAATTAGAGACGGAAGTAGCATCAAGTTAGCTGTTATTTTGTGTAGCTTTTATGTAGTTAGAAGCAGCTGTAATGAATGAAAGATACTTAGCTCATTATGTTCAAAAAGAGTTACTATGATTCCATGAGTTGTTCTCATGCCATCCACCATGAACTTTAGAAATTCAATAACCTACAAAATGACAAATTTAACCTTTTATCAAAAAAAGAATAAAAAGGCTTTGGGAAAATTTTATTAAGGTTATTAGGCTGCATTGTGTCTTGTGAAATTTTGACAACAAAAAATTGAAAGACTTTTCATAAAACCTTGTAAAAATAGAGGAAACTTTGATGAAACTATCTTAAAAATAACTCATAAAATTTTAATAATTTTCTTTTATTTCGAAAGACTTATAAAAAAAAAAAAGTGTGCATACATCCAATGTTAATTAAAGCATGTAAATTGTTAAGAAATTAAAATAAGTTCTAGGGGAACAATGGTTTGGCCAATTAAGGCTTGAATTAAAATAAAAAATAAAGGTAATAAATCACCTAGGATTGTGAGATATAAGATTTGCAGAGGAAATCGAGGGGTATCATTGGGACTCTCGAAAATGAATTATACTCATGTAGCATGGGTTGTCATGCGCGTTAAAAACTCCGTTGAGGTAATGATACTACTCTGTCCCATATTTACATAAATTCTTTGTTGGTTTATGTACTTACCTCTGTGTTGTTTGAGTATAAACATGTTGAGTGAATATATTTTTCCATTCGTGGATTTGTATGTTGTCAATGTGATTATGATATGTTGATATATTATGCTTTCATATGATTGGAATTAATATATTAAATGCATGATGAATCGTGAAAAATATGATACATATGATTTTGTTGAAATATATGTATATGCTCAATCATGTTGTTACGTTTAGTTATGTTGGATTTACATGTAAGTTGTTGTATTAAGCATATACGTGCAATCATATGCTCATGCATATCATAGTTATGTGACAACCTTAAATAGGAGCCGCTAGGTGAGGTAGCCTCAAACAGGGACCCATCTTATTCCTACGGGAATTTTGAGTCAATGATAGCCTCGAATAGGGGCGACTAGTGATGACCTCATATATGAAGAACAATGTTGAATTGTGTTGGACAACATATATTAGTAAGTATTTCCCTAGGACCCTCTACATAATGGATTATATTCCATAATCATTTGCATGTGACAACCTCAAATAGGGGTCACAATGACGACCTTGTAAATGAGTCACACTCATGTAAAGTCTGTATTGATAGGCTGATATTGCATCATTGTATCTTGTTTGAAGAATGTTTATCATGATGCCATTTATCATGTCTTTATGCTATGCATGCTGTTTTTTCGTAAATATGTTATTTTGTGACCGTGACCCTCTACTTTACCCGTGTAAATTTGGGTGTGGGTACCCCAAACATTCTTAATGTGTCATAATTGTGGTAATCGTGATGACACTGAAAACGTGGCGAGGAGGTGAACTTGTTGGCAATTGGAGACAATCGTGCTTGACGCCATCAGTGGGTCTCAATACCCTCTCATCTCAGTTTTGAGTTAAAGATTGGCTTAATCTTATACTCGCAGAGATTTATATGTTTAGTATCTCTACTTTGAAAATTGCACTGTTGTAAATGGTATTGCCATGATAAAAAATAAATATGCATACATCATTGTGATACCCCAATTTTTGACCTAAGACACCATTGACACGTCATTTGGCCCTGAGTAATACTCTGACTTTTCAAACGAAATTTCGGCAGAGAGGTATTTTAAAATACCTCATTTTTATTCCGAATTCGAGCCCTCTTCTCACTTTTTATATTTTAGTCCTTTTTATTTGTTTACTTTAATTCATTTCCATCTTTTATTTTTGTTTATTATTATTCTTTATTTTTTATTTTACCTCACTTTTTCTTTTTTTATTTTAATTATATTTGTCATTTTTTTATTTATTATTTAAGATAAGTCCAAAAAAATCAAAAAAGAAAACAGTCCAAGGTAATCTGATAAGTCCAAGACCAAGTCTAAACAACCTGTCACGATGCATCTGCAGATTCATGCCAACCCAGCCACAAATTTTGCTTCCTGTTAACAAACCCTAACCCAGAATCTTGACCCTATAAATAGAAGCTGCAAAACACAAGTTAGGGGAGGCCGATTTTTCAACACCAAAAACCTGCAAAACTTTACACGCATAACCAGTAAAAAAACCAATTTCAATCTCATCAAAATAACCAGTAACAACACAATCAGCAAGCAGTTCCATCGAACCAAACATCAGACAACGTAACTGATCCCAATATCAAACCAAATCACAACAACCACAAACCGGGAAAGAACACCATAACAACCGATCCACACATCCGATCCGGACTCATACACCAACCAAACACAACCGTCTCACAAAGATCATAACAGAACAGATCCAAAAAGGAAGAGGCCGAAATTCATTGTTTTTTTTTTTTTTATCTAAAGACTATCTGCTGTTTGATGACTCTTTCAGGTTCAAGAACAAG
>Ga0099826_10002525_pt1 | contig 11870 bp, 5 predicted proteins | sample Mtrugardesep15_FD_76830 | JGI IMG/M metagenome (GOLD analysis project Ga0099826, IMG submission 76830) | Root nodule microbial communities of legume samples collected from California, USA - M. trunc garden sep15 | ecosystem: Host-associated > Plants > Roots > Nodule | place: USA: California...
CACAATTATTTTAACGATTTTTTTTTTGGTCCAAATTATTATTTTTATTTAAGTAATGTACAAAACAATATTCAAATGCTTAATTTTTACACTGATTTAAATGATATTTTTATTAAAATAAAAACGCAAAAGTATAATACTGCAATTGTTTGAAACGTACCAAAATAATGATTGAAACATTCAAAATCAATAAAATATTAATAATGATAATTTATGGTTTTTGTCAAAAAAAACAAAAGTTTGAAGTTTCCTTGGTAGTTAACTGCCGATGTTTTCCTCGGTAGTTTACTGTCGAAGTTTTCCTCGGTAGTTAACTGCAGCCGCTTCCATAATTCGGTAGTTAACTGTCGAGGGCCTTTTCGTCTTTTACATGTGTTTCTCAGCCATACCAAATGTGTCAACAACAATTTTCTTCCAATACCAAAGTAGAAAAAGTTACCACAAATACCTCTCTGGGTCCTTTAAGATTCACGTTTGTTTCAGATAGGTCCTTTAAGTTTCTAAGGTTTCAGATAGGTTCTTTAAGTTTTGAGTTTGTTTCGGATAGGTCTTTTAAGTTTCTAAGGTTTCAAATAGGTCCTTTAAGTTTTGAGTTTGTTTCGGATAGGTCCTTTAAGTTTCTAACGGAGATATCAACTTTGGCTTAAAGGAGGTTGATAGAAAGGACCTATCTCTTAAAGGACTTATCTGAAATAGAAACATAAATGACCTATCCGAAACAAACTCGAAACTTAAAGGACCTATCTGAAATCTTAAAAACTTAAAGGATCTATCTAAAGCAAACATAAAACTTAAAGGACGCGGAGAGATATTTGGCCTAAAAACAACACAAATTCTTCTTTATCCATCCACAAAAGATGGATATAGATTATCCATTTGAGTTAACAACAATTAAAATCATTAACTTTTCTTTAAAAAAAATTAAAATCATTAATTTATTTTATATTATTAATAAATAACTAGTTTTTCCTTCAAAAATAAATAACTAGTTTTGATCCTTACTCATCTTTTGTTGAAGAGTATAAAAATTTGGCAAGAAACTATCCGTACCCCGCCACGTCCCACATATGTACCTTCGAGAAGGCTGACGTGGACCCCTACAATAAACAAAGTACAACTATGTAGATTGTAGTAACGTCGGGATGTATATGGTGTTGATAGATTTCTGTATTAACTATCAACATCACATGCTATCCTATTCCTATTCCTATCCCTCTCATCTGAAACATTATTAAAATCATCATTTCCGTTTGAATTCTATGATGAGGGGTGGCGATGACGACGCGGTTCAAATTCAGCTAGGAAACAAACCCGGTGATCCTTTCGTTATCACTGTCAATTGTCCCGACAAAACCGGTCTCGCTTGCGATATATGCAGATTCATTTTTCATTTTGGTCTCTGCATTCTCAAAGGAGGTACTACAATATATATTACAATTCTATGTCAATTCCTTCAAACAAACTTGCTTTTGAAAATAAGTTCAGAACATAAGCTACTTTTATAAGTTCTTTCAATCAATCTCGCAAAAACTTTTGTGAGGAGATAAGCTCAATAAGTCAATCCAAACAAATCCTGCGTGATATGTTCTATAGCACTATTGCCATGTGTTCAGGACCGGTCCAATAATATGTGAGGAATAAAGCAATTTTTTATATATGAGCTTTTTTTGTGTGGATATGACGCCTCTTTGCATACATATAAAATTTAATGAAAAATATTGTTTTAGCCGGTTAAAGTGAGGGTTTTAGCAGCCTTAATGCCTTGGTCAAAAGTATTAGTGTCACTGTCATATCCGATGTTCATGTGTGTATTAGTACTTCATAGCTTATTATATGTATAAAAAAATTTGACGCTCGTCAACTATATAAACTTTTAGATTGGCAAGTGTCAGCTAATCACAAATCTTATATGTGACTTGCAAGATAGTTAAGATTATATTCGAACATTAGATCCTATGTTATGTGCAGCTTGAGGGATGCTGATCATTATATTCCTGTCTTGTGAATAATATTATCCAGATGTTTCAACTGATGGTGTGTGGTGCTACATTGTATTGTGGGTTATTCCACAATCTATATTGCTTCCTAGGATGAGTTATTCTTATCTGAAAGACCGTCTTAGAGCAATTTGTCCGCCCTGTTTAGCCGCATTTTATCTCATTCAGAAACCCACCACATCTTCTCATGTTTATCTATTGAAGTTCTGTTGCCTCGATCGAAAGGGATTATTACACGGTAATCAAAATATCACTCAAACTGATCTTCCTTCTGTATGTTTTCAGCACTTTCATCTGTAATTGTGATGCTAATACTGTTGTAGATGTAACAAAAATCCTGTGTGAACTTGAACTTACAATTCAAAGGGTGAAAGTGACTACAACCCCTGATGGCAAAGTCTTGGACCTCTTTTTCATAACAGACAACATGTGAGTCGTGCTTTTCATTTATATAAAATATAGAATGTATAGTTTTTCTAAATGCCTTGGTGGACTTTATGGCTAGTGCTGATGGTAAGTAATCAGACTTGTCAACTACAAAGTTATCAGTTGCAAATTTTATTTTAAGTGACTACAACTGCTTATAAGCTCTGTAGCACCGAACTTCTGATTTAAAGGTGTGCGGTGTCTAACACAGACACAACACCGACATATGCGATTGGATTCAATTAACTCATTTTCCCAAATGATTATCGGTGTTGACGTATTGGTGTTAGTGTCGTGTCAGGTGTGTATGAGTGCGCCAAGTAACCAAACTTGCTTCAATTTTCTAATAGGGAACTTCTACACACAAGAAAGCGACAAAATGAGACATGTGAAAGATTAAATGCTGTTTTGGGAGACTCATGTATCAAATGTGAACTTCAATTGGCAGGACCAGAATATGAACATAATCAAGGTATCTCTTTTCTGTCGCCTGTGCTAGCCAACGAACTATTTCAATGTGAGTTGTCAGATAACGACGTTCGTTCACAAGCTCTTAGCCCAGATATGAAAAAGTTAAAGAAAGCCAATGCAACACTAGACAATTCGCTAAGCCAAGCTCATACACTACTTCAAATACAATGTGCTGATCACAAGGGTCTTCTTTATGACATTATGAGAACTTTAAAAGACATGAATTTTAAGGTATAGTTTTTCTTTATTACCAGAATTATTTGTAGCACAGAATCCTTCAAATTGAAATTGTGGTGAATTTGTATTTGTACTGGAAACTATTACATCATAGCAGTTTAGTGACAGTTGAAATTTTTTCGGCAGATTTCATATGGTCGATTTTTACCAAATGTCATGGGATATCGTGATTTAGACATATTTATTCAGCAGAAAGATGGGAAAAAGATTTTGGATCCTGAGAAGCAGAATGCACTATGCTCTCGTTTGAAACTTGAAATGCTACATCCGTTGCGAGTTACGATTGCAAATCGAGGACCAGATACCGAACTATTGGTTGCAAATCCAGTTGAGCTTTCTGGAAATGGAAGACCTCGAGTTTTTTATGATGTTACATTTGCTCTTAAAACACTTGGAATCTGCATTTTCTCGGTAAGAAAATTCAAAAATGTGATAAGAAATCTAGTGTCTTTATTACTATAAAACTATGATTACATTTCGAAACAAGCATTGAATGGTATCAATTAGACTATTAGTTAGCAAATAAATAAAATTATAATCCTTGAATTCCCTTTTTGTGTTAGGCTGAAGTAGGAAGGTATTCGGCATCAGAGCGTGAATGGGAGGTTTACAGATTTCTTTTGGATGAGAACAGTGAATTTCAATTAACAGGTGTGGCTGCTAGAAATCAGATTGTAAATAGAGTTAGGAGAACATTAATGGGTTGGTAAATAGTATGTATTCAATACAATATGCAGAAAACTGCAATGTGCTTTGTGGAGCCATTGAGTGTTTGGTTTGTAAATTCTTGTTATGTTTGTGTTCATCATTGGTTGCATGGCTTGTAATTTCACTCAATGCCATGTATACATGAAAACAACAACGAAGAGGCATTTCATGTATCTGAAAATAGGTAGATCGGGTAGAATCTACAATGGTCCTATTAAAAAAAGTACTGTGAAGGTTTTCCTTTGAGATAACTGTAAATTATGATAAATCCATTCAATTTCGAGTTTCGACTATTGATTCAGACTTACAACCTGTAAATACTCCTCTCTTCTCAAATCGGGTCTATTACTTCGATAAGAAATAGGCAGAAAAGAAAGAAACAGAAACAGCAGCAGGGCAATAGAACATAATATCAATCTTGGAAAATGTTGGATAACCAGAAACAAAAATTAAAATTACTATAATCTTGGAAAGTTTCTAACTTTATGGCGAAATAACATATTCATTGATTTCATCATGGTATACGTGAATGAATTCAATACTATCATCGTTAATCAAACTTTACTTATCTCTAGTTAAACTCTGAATCATGCGAGTCTATTTTCCCTTGGAATTGGAGATAGAGATGGATAAGATAAAAAAGAAAAAAATATGAATCAATAAATAAATGTACATCATTCAGGGAGCACAGAACGAAGCAAGCAAGTTGAAGTAAAAACAACCAAAGCAGCAAACAACGTGGGCAAGAAGAAATCAAAGTGGGAGGTGCTAACCACCGCGTGTTCCGGCAAGCAAACCATCTCCGTCGGAGAATCAAAAGGAATCCTCACAAATTCATGATGATGACAAGGCTTTGATGATTGAGATACTGCAAACATAAAGGCCACACCGGGTGCCAACGATGCCAACACCGCGGTAATGATCAAAAGAACCGTCCATATGGTTGCATAAGGCAGTGTGGACCCAACTTGCCGGAAACATGAAGGGAACCAAACAAAACTAGACATGAATGAATGAATAATGAATGATCATTAAGAATGGATAAACACACAAAAACTTAAGTACTTAACAATAAGTGTTGGTGAAACAGAATAAGAAGTTATATAATTGGGTTGCACTAAGTAGAAGAGGTGGCGTGGAAGCACGTTTACATAACTTACTTGCACTATGACGCAACTGCATTTGTGGTTAATCTTGTAATTTTGGGTTAATTGTGATTTTGGTATTGTGTATTTGTTCACGCATAATTTATTGAAATTAATTTCTTAATTTGTTTAATTAAAACGTGTTGATTCGTTCCTTGCTTTGAATTAATCAGCTCAGTTGAGGCATTGTAGGGACTAGGGTCAATCTTGTTACGGCAAGGGAGGGGAAACTATATTCAATGTGTAATTTGTGCATAATTTAATGCAAAGTTGGAATGGTTCTGAACGAGAGATTACATAAATAGAATGTTTTGAGTTTTGGGGAACGGTTGTGTACAACTTTTTTTTCAAATAAGTTTTAATGTTGATTCTAAGTTATTGAGACGGAACAAGTTACTTTAGAATTAATTTTGAAGGTAAATTCCTTCCTCGCTCTGTCCCATTGTCATGACTACTTAGATAAACTATAAATGTGGAGAAGTGGAGAATTTGAGGTTCGAATCAGAGCCCCGCATTTTAATGTTCATGGAGATACCAACTAAGTTGCATTTACTGGATACTTAATATTATTTATATTAAATTTTAAAATTTGGAGGGCTTTTTTTTTAAGAAACAAATTAAAGTTAAATATCATTATGTTATATTAATGATAGAACACATAATATTGTTAAATAATATTCTTGTTAGAAAAAGATTTAGTGCGTGATTGTCAGAGTGAATATAATCTCATGTAATAAACAGAGTTGGATGGATTGTCTAGTTTGGTTTTGAGAGGAGGATAGATTGCCTAGTTAATTACATATTGTCACCCTTTTTTTTTAATTATATATATACTTTTTTAGGTGGAATTTGATTCTATATCAATTGAACACAGAGAAGTAGGATAAAGGTCAATGGAGAAATGAATGCCGTGAAACCTTATTATTAAATTACAATTTATGGCCAACATATTTTTTATTGACAAGCTTCTCACTAGTGTAGTTAAATTTGTGTGTGTGTTTTTTTTATGGGAAGTATATAAGTAAAATCACAATGATGAGTGAATTCATTACTTGAAATGAATTCAGGTATTCCCTAAGCCTAGCTTGAGAAAGAGGAACCTTGTATTTTAGAATGCAGAAGTTTATTGTTTTTCTACGTGCTTGTTCGGTATTATGGTGGCTTTCGTGATTTTGCAGATGCTACACTACATTTATCAGAAAACAACTTCAAATTATCAGTTCTTTTAAAATTAAAATAAAAAACTTGAAATTATTAGTATTATTCAATTACTAATCCATTATTTTCTGCCTTTTTTGGTGACTACAGAAATCAGTAACCTATGTGCAGTAAACAGAGTCCTTTGTACATCATGCTTTTGTGAAACATTAAACATCTATTAATGCAACTTGCTAGGGAATCTAGGGCATGGATTATTAATGCATTATTCACAAAATGACTTGACAAGATCCACCATTGATGACATTTATATTATGGATTCTTCCATATGGCAATGGTTCTCACAGCCATTAGCCCATCAATCAGATAATCCATGTTACATCTTCATTGTATCACTTTGTAATTCCTTAATACTGCTAGGGTACTGATCAAATTTGATATTTTCTACAAAGAAATTAAGAAATGTTTTTTTCCCTAACTCAGCTCTGCTAGGGTTAAGTGGCGACCACCATCCAGGTTCTCTTGCTTCTTTTCCATAGGTTGTCCGGCTTTCTCCACTCCATTGGTGATCAATCTCTAATCTTCTAAAATGTACTAGTTGGTGTCCCTTCATATTTGTAGGATTTTCCTTTGGTTGTGTTTTTATGTTGTTCTCTAAAATCAGAGTCGATTCCCCCTCAACCGAAGCCATGAAATCTCTATCTACACGACATTATCATCTAAAATCATCATATTGAGAAAGAAGAGCTCGCCATGAAATCTCCATGTACAAGACATTGTCGTCCACCTCAAAGACAAACAAGCTCATGTTGTCAAACCAGAGCCGACTCCCCCTCAACCAAAGCCACCTCCACAAATTTTAACCTCATTCCTCAAGCATTGACCTCCCAAGTCCTGGGCTATTCACCCGCCCCATAGCCACAATTGCCTTGCCCACTCCCAAAGCTACCATAGCAAATTTTTGGAAGATGATTTTAATGGCCAAAACAACAGGCCCACCTTGAAAATTCAAACCTTAACTACGCTTATCTTATCTCAACAACAGGCGTGACTTGTGTTAGTGTTCATGGGTTGTGGGTAGTTGTTCATCCATTGCTTCAGTTGAAAACTTTAATTATTCTTTCCTGAAAATATCAAATGCAGTAATGGGGACATAGAGAAATGTTTCTATTTATCGTATACAAATTCCTGGGTAGCAGCACCTACAAAGATAATTGGATTTTTTTTTTAATAAATATCAATTTGATAATAAAAAAGGGAATTTGTAGCATTTGACCATGAAGTGGATGATATAATGAGTTTGTAGAGGATGAGTGTTGGATTTGATACTGACGGACTATGATAAAAATATGTTTTTGAGTTAATCCAATGGTCAAAACAAATTGACCCATGTAAAAAAGTAACTTATTATCTATTGTGCACAAATTTGTGTTGTATGTATGTTAAATGCCACCTATCTACTGGAGTACTTGTAGGGGTGTACATGGGTCGATTTAGGTTGGGTTTAATCAAACCCAAAACTCAAATCACATAGGGTATTTCGGTTTGGGTGAGATAAAATAACCACCCAAATATCATTGGGTGGGTTTGCGCAAACCCACTAATTTATGGGTTGGGTTGAATTGAATTGGGTAATGGGTTACCCAACTTATCTTTCTACTTTTTAATATTAAATGACTAAATGACAAGTACTCATAATTCTTCTTAAATATTTCTCTACTTTTTTATGCATCATAGAATAATAAATTATAATATCAAATAATAAACTCTATCATAAAATACTTGCAATAAACTAAAGTTGCATGACATAAAATTACATTAGTATTAAAATAACCAACAAGTGCAACATTTTGATTCGTAACTCTAACATGTTTTGATTTTCATTATATGTTGTACAGTGTGTATGTTTTGAAAATATAACTTAGTTTATGACTATAACTTTTAGTATTTTTCTTCTATCCTATAAAAATAAAGATAAAAAATATTGACATTATTGGGTAAGTGGATTTTTTTGGTATGGATCTGATTTTACCCGAAACCCATTTATTTTTATAGGTTTTCTATTTTTAAAAACCATACCCACCCAATCCAATCTTTTTTTTTTGGGTTTTTTGAGTGAGTTTGACCAGGTTTTGTGGGTTGACCCAACCTATGTACACCCCTAAACACTTGTCTAGATATTAATTAATAAAATACATGACATGATACTTGTCTAGATATTAATTAATAAAATACATGACATAAATTAAATTAATTGAAACAATTTCTCATTATTTCCCCTAATGAAAGCTCGTAACAATTAGTAGACATAGATTATAGAGATGTAGGCACAACAAAGTCATAGAACTGATTAAGCAACGAAAATGAGTAAAAACAAGATGTTTTCATTCATGAATCAAATTCCTACATCAGAAAACACTGAGATCCAAAATGCACTGCTACAAACACATGACTTAGATACAAACACAAAACGAAAATGAAATCACCAAACCCTAGAAACTAAATCTAAGCCTTCTTTGGTGATTTGGTAGCTTTGGCTGGAGATTTGGTAGCAGTTGAAGCCTTCTCACTCTTCTTAGGCAAAAGAATTGGGTTGATGTTTGGAAGAACACCACCATGTGCAATTGTAACTCCAGCTAACAATTTTCCAAGTTCTTCATCATTCCTCACAGCCAACAGCAAATGCCTAGGGATGATCCTGTTCTTCTTGTTGTCACGTGCTGCATTTCCAGCCAACTCAAGAACCTGAATACAAATCAAATTTCAATTTCATCAAAATTGGGGTTCCAATTTCTGATTTGAAAATCAAAAGAGGGGAAATGGAAATTGAAATTCACCTCAGCAGCAAGATATTCAAGAACAGCAGCAAGGTAAACAGGAGCACCAGTACCAACACGCTGAGCATATCTTCCTTTCTTCAAGTAACGACCGATCCTTCCGACTGGAAATTGAAGACCAGCTCTGATGGATCTGGTCACAGACTTCTTCCTTGGTCCTCCACCTTTCCTTCCACCAGCTCCTTTCTTCGTTTTCGTGCTTGCGTCCATTTCGAAATTCGAATTTGGAACTCTAGATTTTTTGCTACGAATTCGCTGTGATGATGAGATGAAAGTGGAGGATGTGTTTGCGAGAATTTATACTGTAACGGTGGTTGTAAGAACTTGGATTGTAAACAATTACACCGTTGGATTAGAACTTATCGATGGCTCACGTTCATTTACCTGGCGATCCGTGTCTCATGAAATGGACCAATAGGAGCCAATTACCGGTGTGGATATTTTTATTGTTGCAATTTTAAATTGTGTCAAGTTCTGGAAGATAAATAATGGAATTAAAAAAATTGTTATGTGCGTTTTTCATTCTTCCAATTGTAGCTTTTGTTTAAATTTAAACTATTGTAATTATAATTTATTTTATTATATTGTTAAAAATTTTATTTAAAAAAGAAATCAGTTCAACTGACAAATGCTGAAATTATAAGGTCGGACGTCGTGACCTGGGTTCGAATAATTTTGTGAGTTTAATTTTAGTGGCTTACCACTGCATCTAAGAACAACAAAAAAATCAACTACTGTAACAAAAAAAAAAATCAACTACAATAGGAATACTAGAAGTTCGTATTTATTTGTTTTTGGTATATTCTGAAATAATTGTAACAAATGAGATAAATATTTATTTGATTGCTATTTGGATAGCCTTTAGTTAGTCGTTGAGGGGTAGCATTTTGGTGACATTGATTCATTTTGGATGTGAGCAAATGATGGATGAATGATTAAAAATAATTATTTAGATGAGAGAATGATTGATTAAGAGAGAGACATGAACAATGTCACCAAGTGTTATGTCACTTACGTGCTTACGTGCTACCTGTTTTTTTTTTTTTTTAAAGATTAAGTGCTACCTGTTGTTGAGTAATTATAGTAATTGTGTCATTTCTGATATCTCTTTGTCTTTTATGTCCTTAGATGGAGGAACCTTGCGACCGTCTAATAGTCGAATTTGCTTATCTTTGAGCATATACTCAAATATTCAGTCACCTTTCATTATGTCAAAACACATTCAACGCGGTCGTCATATGGGTTGGTGTGGTTTCCTTTGGATGACCTCAAGGTAGGACACATGTAGCTATCTCCTTTTAGGATTTTAGCCTTAATATATCTTCTGTTGGATTGGCTAACATATTATCATCAAATTCATCGTTGTTTATGACGGAACTTAGGTGTGGACCACTCCTTCGGCTAGCAGACCTTTTTTCTCTTTTTTGAATGAATTGTTCTATGTGTGTTCCTCGGGAAGCCAAATCGTTCAGGTCATGACAAACTTGCCCAACCAACTTCTCTATTCGTTGTGTGTGCATGCCATTGATGGTATTGATACATATTCAGCGTCAAAAAATTGGACTTGACATTTCCTTGCAATCTTTTTAAACCTCTCAATGATGTCTGCGGTCGATTCATCTGATCAGCCACTGTTACTTATGGTTGAGGCCAATTAAACCTAGGGAAGAACTACCAATGGTAGCAGGAAAAAAGAACAATGAGAAGGTCGTTCTTGTCAATAACGAAGAGAACAACTATAACTCATGGAGCTCGTTCTAGTTCCCCTCACCGCACTACACAATGAATTTACTAATATGCTCCATTTTATTTTTTTTGAATCAACAAATTTTATTAAGCAAGTCTAGTAGAAGAAGCGCCTAATGTAACAGCCCGATTTTCGTTATTTAGTTTTTAATTAATTTATGGGTATTCATGTATGCCTGTATGTGATTATTTACCCTTTGATTTATTTTCTTGAGTTTAGTGATTAAGAGGGTATTTTGGTCTTTTGGCGAGTAAGGGTAAAATAGTAATTTTGGTCGAAGATTAATCGTGGCGTTTTAGTTAGAACCGATTGTTTAGCAATTTATTAGTTGGTTGTAGTAATTAGAATTAGTGTCGATAGTGCTAACTATTTTATTTTTAGTAAGTTAGAAAAACTAGTAAGTGGCGTAATTAGAATTGAGCCCAATTATCAATTGATGGGTTAGGCCCAATGAGTGTGACTATATATTCCAACTTTAGAGAGAAAACTAGGGTTTAGAATCATTTGCTCGTTTTTTCATAAAAGGCTAAGAGGCTAGAAGAGAGTTGAAGAGAAAACTTGGAGAGGGGAAGAATTGGGAGCTAAAGTGAAGCCTGTGAATTGATCATAGAAGATTAGAGGTAAGGGGGCTAGTCTTTGATCATAATCTCTTTTCCTACCTCTTTCTCATAAGTGATTAATTAATTAAGTGATTTTGGGAATAAGTGATTATTTGAAATTAAGTGAATGAATTCATGTTTAATTGTTGATGATATGTTTGAACATGTGAATTGAATGATTAATTGTTGTTGATATTGAATTCATGTGTCAAAAATCATATACGTGAATATGTTGTGTTTTTGTGAAAAAGTGATGAATGATGAAATTGTATTTTGTTGAACTTTGAATGAATTCATGATTAATTGTGGTTGATGATGTTTGAAAACATGTTGTTGATGAATTGGTATGATGATTATGCCTATTGGTGATGAAAGTTGTTGTTGTTGTGGAATAATTATGAAAGTTTGGTGAATTTTTGAATTGGAACATGGTGTTTGATTTATGAGTTTTGAGTATTCTTGAGTATGTGTTTATGTATTTGACCTATAAACATCATTTGGGACGTGTTTTGAGTGTGGAAGGATCAAAATTGGAGTGTTTGGGA